>OKWJ01000833.1_pt1 | contig 30137 bp, 35 predicted proteins | sample 1607121 | NCBI WGS metagenome assembly OKWJ01 (sample SAMN04414080, study PRJEB24778) | human gut metagenome | material: faecal | host: Homo sapiens | reverse complement strand
TTTGCAGAGGCAGATAAGGAACTGATTTTCCGAAGCATGAAACACAGAAACGATTTTTATTCCCTGCTTATGGGTAAAAGGGCAAAGGCATTACAGCATACACTTAATTATGCTACCGCTGTATTTCTTTTATCTGCGGACGAAGAACTCTGGGACAGGTGGAAGAAGTATGTATCATAGCCATAAATAAGCTGATACAAAATCCCGGATTGGTAGAAAAATATGAAAAGAAAGAACAGCAGGTCAGTCCCGAATACCGCAGAATCACACGGTGCATAGAAGAGTCGGAAGATAAGGATACCGATGAAATGAGGGCACTTTTATTCAGACAGGCTTCGGAGCAATACAAAACGCTGGAGGTCAGGGATGAGGATATCAAAGCAGAGGAAATGAGGGAAGCACTTGCAGGAAGAGAGGAAATCGGGGAATTTGATGAGGAACTGTACCGGAAGCTAATAAAGAAGATTGTGGTGCATAAGGACGATTCCGTAAGAGTGATTATTCCTAACAATAACAGTATAAAGATAGGCTACCGGGATTTATAGGAGCCGGAAAGGAGCAGATATGCCACAGACAGCGATAAAGAAGAAAGTATCCATGATACCTGCTAAACCGCAGTATGACAGGAGTATCAAGCTGTCAGAGAAGAAACTGCGGGTAGCCGCCTACTGCCGAGTCAGTACAGAGCTTGAAGAGCAGGAGAGCAGCTACGAGGCACAGGTGGAATATTATACCCGAAAAATACAGGAAACAGACAACTGGAAGATGGCCGGGATTTATGCCGATGACGGCAAAAGTGCAACCAACACTAAAAAACGTGACGATTTCAATGCCATGATAAAAGATGCACTGGACGGAAAAATCGACATGATACTGACAAAGTCGGTCAGCCGATTTGCAAGAAACACGGTAGACTCTCTGCTGACCATCCGAAAACTGAAAGAGAAGAATGTGGCGGTGGTTTTCGAGAAAGAGGGTGTCAACACCTTGGACGGAACTGGAGAAATTCTGATTACCATCTTAAGCAGTCTGGCACAGGAAGAAAGCCGTAACATCAGCGAGAACACCAGATGGGGTGTGGTCCGAAGGTTTGAAAATGGCAAGATGATAGTCAACCACAACAAATTCATGGGGTACACCAAAAACGAAAACGGAGATCTGGTCATTGTACAGGAAGAGGCAGAAATAGTGCGGTTGATTTTCAGGCTATATCTGGAAGGATACAGCGCCAAAAAGATAAGCCAGTACCTAGAGGAGAATGGTATAAAAACAGCAACCGGGCAGGATAAGTGGTATGACTCGGTAATCTTTAAAATGCTCCGCAATGAAAAGTACATGGGAGATGCCCTGCTACAGAAGACCTACACCGTAGATTTCATGACCAAGAAAAAGGTCATCAACAAGGGAATTGTGCCACAGTATTATGTGGAAGATGACCCTGAGCCAATCATACCGAAGGAATTATTTTACCGGGTGCAGGAAGAACTGGCGAGACGTGCATCCATGAACAAATCAGCAGTGACACGCAAGAAGAATCAGAAAAGCAAATTTTCCTCAGAATATGCCCTTACCAGTTTACTGCTCTGCGGAGACTGCGGACAGGAATACAGAAGAGTTACATGGTCGAGAAATGGCAAAAAAAAGATTGTGTGGAGATGTGGTAACCGACTGGCAAACGGAACCAAGCACTGTAAAAAATCCGAGACACTGGAAGAGGGAGCATTGAACAGAGCGGTCATGGAGGCCATAAACAGAATTACTAGAGGTGACGGAGATTTTGTAGGAGCCTTCCGTCAGAACGTCATCCGGGTAATCGGAAGCTATGGTGGAGAGCAGGAGCCAGATGAATACGATGAAAAAATCAAAGAAAAGGAAGAAGAGATGGTGGCTCTGATTGCAGAAAATGCAAGGGTGGGTTCCTACACCGATGAATTCGATGAGAGATACTGCAGGATTGCAGAAGAAATCAACACCTTAAAAGAGGAGCAGATAGAGACCAGAAGAAAGAAAAAGTTGGCAGACAGTTATGAACAGCGGTTGAAGGATATGGACAGTTTCCTAGAGAAACAGACCTGCCAGATACCGGAATTTGATAATGACCTTGTGAGAAGACTGATAGCAAGCATCAAGGTAGTCTCTGCCGAGAAGCTGATCATCCAGTTCCAGTCAGGAATCGTCATGGAGCAGAAAATCAGATATGAGTAAATGACAGGCAGGGATGACAACTGAATAGGGAACGGAATTCCTGCCTAGATTTATGGTAAGAATAAAATGCCCGATGGGTTCGGGCGTTTTATTGTTGGCATAAAGGGCAACAAAGGAACGAAGGAGAGCAGAAGATGGATTTGAAGGAATGAGAACAAACGTTCTGAAAAGGCATTTACAACAAACATCTGTTTTGATATAATTATATTGTCCGGATGCGATTTTATAAAGAATAGTTGTGAAAACATTTAGAGGATATTACTACTGCGGAAGAAGGGATATAATGAGTTACGCACACGAATTATGGCCAATTAGTGGAAAGAGTTTTTTTGATATAGATAATCAGAGTTATTTGGTACACATAAAATGGAGTAGAAATTTAAAAAGTGATTATCAGAGGCTATCAGAAAATTTTTTTATATGTGGATATAAGATATGTGAGAGGATAGTAGATAGTGGGCATGACAATATCAAGTCCGATATGTGGTTTTTGCCAAGTATGTACTTATTCAGACAAGGAATGGAATTGGGGATAAAGGCTCTTATATGCGATGCGGTTGCAAGTAAGAATAAAATACAGCAAATATTCCTTGGTTGTAAACACGATTTATATATGTTGTTTGAAGCGTATGAAGCAGAAACTACGCTTGCGCTTACTTTGGATGAATATAATTGGATTAAGAAGTATTTGTTATCTTTGGAAGAAGTAGACGCTAAGTCAGATTTGTTTCGTTTTCCTTTTGAGGATGATTTTTTATCTGTTTATAGGGATGATTTTTTAGATGTTGTTGATATGGCAAATAGCATGTTACAAGCATATGGAATTATTCAGAAATGTTTACAAATACCAGAGAGTGAAAGAATAGATAGATTTGATCCAGTGCGTTCGTCAGAGTTTTTGCAATTTGCGAGTCATGGATTTGGTAATTGCTCTTTATGGGAGTCGATTTCTGGAGATGGTTTTCACAAGCAGGTTCTGGGGTATAGTTTGGCAACAGAGTTTTTGTTTTATGAATGTAATGAAATTTCGAAAGAAGATAAGACATTTGCAATATTATTTCTATTGAGAAATCTTATAGAATTAGGTTTAAAGAGAATGTTTTATAAGACGATAGAACATGGGGTGCCAAGAAATATCTTTTTAAGTAAAAGAAGGAGTCACTTGCTCTACAAAGAATTATGGAAGAATGTACGTCCAATGATTGAATATTATGCAAAAGCTCAGGGACAGGATTTAGAGATAATTGATATTGTAGAGAGTCAAATTCAAGAATTAGGTAACATAGATAAAAATGGTGATATTTTTAGATATCCTACTTCATATAGTTTGGAATACAGGTTTGATAATATAAATATAGACTTGAACAATACATATGAATTCATGCAGGGAATATTCAATTTTTGTGATGGATGCGATGGCGAATTTGATGCTGTTGCAGATTGGGAATCTGATATGAGAAGTGAAATGGCACAATATGCAGATTGGTATTAAAGGGGTGTCGAGATATGGCAGAAAAAATAAGAAAGCTAAGTAATTCAGAAATAGAAGTATTAGCCAAGATTGTCGGAGAATGTATGACTGGCACTCAAATGGATAGTATTTTTCATGAGTGTGGAGTAAGGGATACAAGTAATGAAAGCACAAAATGGAAACGGATATTTTATACTTTTCAGATGAAACAGGAGGTTGATGGTTCGTCTAATGCTTTTTTGAATTTTATAAAGAAAAGTTTAAATCCGGTCAGGTTTGTATCAGGCAATAACGGTGATCATGAGGCGATTTTGGCAGAAATTAATAAACCGTTATTATTAATGGGATTGGAGATGACAAATGAAGGAAAGTTAATTAAAGCTGTTGCCGCAACTACAGTTTCTGAAGTGGAGAGAAGAACTCGGAGTTTAGTAAGTGAATTACAAAAGAGACACATTCATACAGATGTAGTGAAATGTTGCAAGGAGGAGTATCTTCAAGAGAATTATTTTCATGCGGTGTTTGAGGCTGCGAAAAGTTTATCTGAAAAAGTAAGAGAGAAAACCGGTATTCAGGATGATGGTTCTACACTGTTTAATACTGCGTTTTCAGTAAATAATCCAAGATTGGCATTAAACTCATTACAGACATCTACTGAAAGAAATTTACAGAATGGATTGAAAGAAATGTTAAATGGCGTCACACATATGGTACGAAATGTAACAGCACATGAACTGAAAATTAAATGGGTTGTAAATGAGCAAGATGCAATTGATATTTTAACAACAATTTCCTTTTTACATAAGCAGTTGGATGAGTGCTTTGTGGTTCCACAGCATATAATATAGTTAAAAATAAATTTGAGCAATAAGTGATTGTTGAGGACGAAGAAATATGGTATATTTATGATGAAGAAAGGGCGTGATTGTATGTTGGCAACAAATGCACAGCAGGTAATTGAACCAACTGATACTACAAAGTTGGAATTTTATCGTTTGATTGGGGAAGGCTATAAGGCAATGCAGGATGGAAGAACCAGTACAATCGATGAAGTAAGAGAAAAATTGAAAAAGAGGAGAGAAGAACGTGGCTAGTGTAGTATTTACTGAACCGGCAGAATATGATTTGCTGGACATAGAATACTATATCTTCGTTGACCTCTGCAATCCTCAAGCAGCTCAAAGAATATCCGATGGCATATTAGATGCCGCTGAAAAATTAAGTGAATATCCAACAGGTCATCCGCTGGTAGATGATGAACTTTTAAGAAGCGTTGGTCTACGAATGACACGCTTTGATAACTACAACATTTTCTATTATTATGATATGCAAAATGATGTAGTGTACATAATCAGAGTTCTATATAATAAAGTGGATTGGCAAAGTTTATTTAAAAGATAAATGGTCGTAATCAAGCCTCCAAGTCTCACGAAGATTTGGAGGTTTTCTTCTGTCCATTTTCAGAAGAGAATAATTTTCGAAACAAATAATCTATGATACAATATCCTTGAGGGTATAAGAAGATAGGCAAAGGACGATGTTGAATTTTGTGGAGGTATTCAGATGGGTATGGATATAGAAAAACTGGCCACGAGTGCAATAGAAGATGCAATAGCGAAGACAGATTATATTACACCTTATGTGAATAGTGGTGATAAAGAACCTTGCTGGGATGGATATTTTTATGCATATACGGATACTTCTAAAAAGAATGAGTTTTTTATTGGAAAAGTGCCGGTTCAGGTAAAAGGGCAGAAGTGTATCAAATTTGCAAGAACAGAGCATAAGTATTTGATTAGAGTAATAGATTTGAAAAATTTTCGTATAGAAGGCGGAACTATATATTTTGTAGTACAGATAAACGATAATGGCGATAAGAAAATATTTTATAATGCGTTACTGCCGTTTGAACTTAACAAGATGCTTTCCGAAGCTGGGAAAAAGAATAAAATAACAGTTAAGATGTATGAATTTCCAACAGATAAAAATGAGATGACAAATATCATATTAAATTTTGTTCGGGATAAGGAAAGTCAGGTGTTGTTGAGAAATGGTAAGAATATATCGCTGGAGGAAATCGTAAAACAAATTGGTTTTGATAAGTGTTCTTTTACATTTTCTTATACAGGTTTTGGGTATAATACGAAAGAGCCGTATAAATATTTGTTCGAACATGATGTGTATTTATATGCGGAATGTAAAGATTTGAACTTAAAGGTTCCTATAGACCATATGTGGAGAGCGGAGATTTGTAAGACAGAGCTGGATGGAGAGGTTAGAGTAGGAAATGTTATTTACTATAATGGATATGAAGTGTTCCATAAACCGGATGGTGATGAAATCCATATAGGGAAAAGTATTAAGTTTATAATTAGGAATGATGGAACGTCCAAAGTGCAATATAAATTAAGTGGAAACTTAGATGAACGTATTGTGGCGGAGGAGATGTTAATTGCTCTGATAAAGGAAAAGGCAGTTTTTGTGAATAATGTGAGATTGGAAATCAACCCATCTGAAGAGGAATTGGGAACATTTGAACTGAAAAAATCAGAAGCACATTTAGAACACTTAAAAACTGTAAAGGGAATTTTGAATGGCTTGGGAGTAAATGAGCCTTTAGATTGTGGAAATCTGACAGAAAAGGATGAAGAGTATATAAAAATGCTTATTCGGTCTCAAAAATATAATGAAAAAGTAGGGTTCAATAATATGCATGTTCCACCGATTGCGTATGTACAAATAGGCAATTTGAAAATTATGTTACATTTCAAGGATCAGGATGATGGAAAGTATATTATAGAGAATTATTGTGATTGCGAGATTGGAGTTGCTGGAGAGTATACAGATGGGACAAAGTTTCCAACTTCTAAGTATACAATACTTATGCAACGATATCTAACTTGAATTTTGGAATTATAGTGGATGAGTTGATTCAAACAAATAATTCCGGACATATTTCCCGAACAATATTCACATTGTTGGAAATGCTTAAAGCATATGATATAACAAAAAATCAAGCACTTTTGGAAGAAGCAATAAGACTTGCTGATTGGTTAAAACAGACTGACGAAACGGATATATCATTGATTAATTTACTACAGTGTCATTATAGAAAACGAGAACTGAATGAAGAGGAAGAAAATGTATTAGAGGATATGATTGCACGTAATCGTGAAGATAAGCAGATATGTGCAGCTGCATATATTCTACTTGGAAAATCAAAGAGAGCAAGAAGTATAATTGGCATTTTATCGGACGAGCAGAAAAAAGTATTTGAGGATTACCCTATTTATGCGATGATAAAAGACCGATAAACTATAGAGGATATTATTGATGCTATTTTGCAACCGCTAGTATATTTTTTGATTTAGTGGTAATAATAAGGAGGTACATTATGCCAAATAGAGCTTACATGCATAACAAAAAAGGAAGTCCTGTTGATGCAAACAAAGTTGGGATTGAAAATAGGAATGCAAAATTCTTATGTTGCACGGAATCCTGTAATGCTGAAATGATATTGTGCAAAGCAGGAACAGAAGAGGCTTATTTCAGGAGCAGGAAGAAACAAGATCATATTAGTGCAAAATGTATAAAGAATTCTATAGTATTTAATTCGAACACATACGATGAAGCGTTATTTGATATAAATTTTGCTTTTGAAAGCATGTTAGGTAGAAATCATACCATTCAAACAATTGATAGAGGAGATACTGGATCCAGAAAAGGAGTTGTTGGAGGCCATAGGCGATTGAGAATACATACCTTGCCTATATTATATGCAATGTGTATATCAAAAGATAAGCGTGGAACATACAATGGAGTACTGATTGATGATATATTTGCAGATAAGGACAATTATCAGAGATATTCCAATGGCATTGAAGGATTTAAGATTGTTGAAACCTCTTTTTATTATTTTACAGATGCAGAAAAATCTATTACTCTAAATTATCCATTAAATAATAAAGGATTGAACAGTTGGGTAAAAATACGATTTGAAGAAGAGGCTTTGTATGAATCTCAAAAAAGCAAATTGTATAAGTCATTGCACATTGAACCTATTATTATTGCGGGGGAATGGACAAAAGCTCCAGAGGGGTCTAAACATCATAGTGAATGTGTAATACATAAAAAGACACAGATTTATTATGCGGAACTACAATGAGAAAATAATCCGAATGTAATTATTTACAAACGAAATGGCCGGAATAAAGCCTCCAAGTCCCCAAAAGATTTGGAGGTTTTATTCTGCCCATTTTTAGAGGAAAGTAATTTCCGAAACAAACAATCTATGGTACAATATCCTAGAAGTTATCAACAGGATAAGTGGACCATAGAGAAAGGGCAGACTACAAATCACACGCAGGTCAGTCAGATTCGTATCTCAAAAGTAAATCTAATCTTTTTCTATGGCAGGTGCAGAGTGGTGCATTATGCTGACTTTTTGCAGGTCTGGCAGAGGACTGTTGCATCATTTTAGAACACAGACTTGACGGATAAGTCATGGGATGTGCATCTTTATCGCACACTCATGGCATGTGGAGACGGTAGTATTGATGTCAAGAAAATAAAATCAAGTGCCAGAAAGCGGCGTATTTCCGGGCTTTTTCGGAAGTTGGGATGTAAAGCCTAACCTCCGAAAAAGCTCGGTTTTCTTATATAGAAACATATCTACGGCAAAATGTGTGTCAGGTTGTAACCTCAGATTAGATGTCGCGATTTGGGACAGTGGATTAGATGTCAAAAACGAGCGCGCCTTTTGGACGGTAAAATTGAGTAAAAAATAGCCGACAACAATATTACAGTTCCAACCTAAAATTGGTAGTTTCGAGACCCCGGATTAGATAACATCGGGTTGTGACTGTGAAATAGATGTCGTGAGAAATTCGCAAAATAAACATGTACTATAAAGGAGGAGGTTTGCATGGTAGAAGAAAAGAATAAGAGCAAAGGCAAAAAAGCTCTGATAATTGCTGGTGGAATAGCGCTGACTGCAGTTGGTTTCATTGTGATTCCGCCCTTGCTCGATAAGTATGCTAATAAAGCATACAAGTCTTCTTTGAAAAAAGAAGAGATTGATTTTGACAATATGGGACCAGAAATAGTTCCATCAAAAGAAAAGGAGGATGGGGAAAGTGGCGATTGATGCTGATAAGGTTGCGCAAGATGCAATAAACGCAATTGCAGAAAAAATCAAAAATCTTAACACACTGAATATAATTGTTGCTGGAAAAACAGGTGTTGGTAAGAGTACTTTGATTAATTCTGTGTTTAGAGAAAAGCTTGCTGAGACCGGAATGGGCAAACCGGTAACCCAGCATATGAGAAAAATTACAAAGAAGGGTGTACCTCTTGCAATCTATGACACGAGAGGTTTTGAACTTGGCAAAGAAGTACAGACCGAAGTGAAAAGAGAAGTTACTGAAACCATCAGTAAGGGATTAGCTACGCAAGATATTAATAAGGCGATTCACTGCATTTGGTATTGCATTAACACGGCTTCAAACAGAGTAGAGCCAGAAGAGATAGAGTGGCTTAAAGAGCTTTCAATGGATAACCAAATAACGCAGGTTCCAATTATCGTTGTCTTGACTCAAGCGTTCTCCAAGAAAAAGGCACAAGAACTTAGGCAGATGCTTTTGAATGAAAATCTAGACATTATTCAGGTTATTCCTGTCTTAGCAGAAGATTATGAAATCGAGGATTTGGGTACGGCAAAGGCCTATGGCTTGGATGTTCTGATTAAAGTAATGGGAGAAGCTTTACCGGAAGAATTGATGGATACACTTCAAAATTTACAAATTGTGAGTTTAGAAGAAAAAAAGCGTCGAGCACAGGCAGCGGTAGCAACAGCAGCGCTTGCAGCGGCAGGTGAAGGAGCAGCACCTATCCCGTTCTCTGACTGTGCCTTGATGATACCTACACAATTAGGAATGATTGCTTCAATTACGGTAATATTCGGATTTGATGTAAATAAGAGCATCATCACTGCATTATTGTCTTCAACCATTGGTGCTGGCGGAGCGACCGTATTAGGAAAAACTGTTGTAACCAATATATTGAAGTTCATTCCCGGAGTAGGAACTGTAGCTGGTGGAGCAATTTCTGCGGGTACAGCAGGCGTTATTACTGCGGCTTTAGGAGAAGCTTACATAGGCGTAATGGAACTTGTATTTAAAGGAGACATGAGTATTGACGACATTGGTACGAAAAAAGGTAAGAAAACCATGTCTCAATTGTTCAAGAGCAACCTTAAAGCAAATAAGGCAAAGCAATGATTGTTCACAAAGGAGGGCGTTTAATTGACAGAAACAGAATATAGAAAGCTACTCATTGATTCGGTTCGTGCAGGAGAATATCCTGAAAAAGATGCTCTTCTTGATTTGCTGAAAATATCTTCATTGAGATTTGAAAAAACAAATGCGTTTACGAGGCATCTATGGAATCATTGCCAAGAGTATATCCACATATGTATCGTCCCGGATAAAATGCTTGAGTTGAAGAAACACTTCGAGTATCTTGAAAAATTGATATACGATATTTATCCGCCCAATGATGATTATGAGCTGTGGGATGTTGAAATAAAACCCGGCTCAATGCCTGATATCGAAGATGTTAGTCAAGAAATTGTTTTTGAAAATATTAGAAATCAGATTATTGAAGAGATAAGGGCCGCTAAATATATTATTTGGGTTTCAGTTGCATGGTTTACAGACCCAGTTTTATATCAAGAGTTACTTAAGAAAAAAAGACAAGGGCTAGTAATAGAAATTGCATTAGATGATTGTGAAAGAAATCGTAATGCAGAGTTCGAATTAGAAGATGATTTTCCTGTGCATTGGATAACGGTTCAATCTTATTATCAAAATTTAATGCATGAAAAATTCTGTGTTGTTGATTTGTATACTTCGATACACGGAACGTTTAATTGGACGAAAGCTGCAAACTATAACAAAGAACATATTAGTATAGATAAGAATCATGCGACTGCAGAAGCCTTCGCCGATGAGTTTATGAAACTAAAGAATAAAAACGTGTGGGAATCCTGATTCACAAACAACCCTCCCGGCCATCATGGTCGAGAGGGTTTCGTGCGTCTACGAGATTATTCTTTAATATCAATTTTCAGTCCGGATTTAAGCTCCACAGTGAAGTGGTCCTCCCAGACGACGATTCGCTCGAGCCAGCGCTTTACCAGGGCCTCGTCGAAGGCGTTCAGGTGTGCGGGATGCTGCTTGATGAAATCCTGCAGTTCATTGATGCGGGCAATCTGCGCATCTCTGGCAGTGTCAACTGAGCATTTTTCTCGTTGTTCCCGGAGTTTAAAAATCTCGTCGGCAATCTCATCATAGGCCTCTTTGTTATTGGCCTTTTTAAGAAGCTCTTTCTGAAGCTCCTGCAGTTTTTCGTCAATGCCATCAGCGGTATTTTGCTGAGCGCTTCGGATCACCTTTGCAATGTTCTGCTGGAGCTGCGTCTGATAGGTGGACTTATCGCCAAGGAGCGTGTTGATGGCCTGAACAACCACATTCTCTAATACCGTCTCATTGACGGTTCTTGCGTGGCATTCCTGTCCGGTTGGCTCCAGTCTACTGATGCAGCGCCAGACGATGGATTTGCAGCCACGATTATTCCAGTGAATTCTGCGGAATATTTCACCGCATTCGCCGCAAATGACAATCTGCGCAAAGCAGTGGTTGCAGCTCTAGGAGCGCTTTTTGCCATTAGCGCTTGTCTTGACCACTCGCCTGCGTACCAGTTCTTCCTGTACCCGCAAGAAGATGTCCTTTGGAATGATTGCTTCGTGGTTGCCTTCCACATAGTATTGTGGCACGATGCCGTTGTTCTTCACTCTGGTCTTGTTCAGGAAGTCTGTGGTATAAGTTTTCTGAAGCAGGGCATCACCGATGTATTTCTCGTTTCGGAGGAATTTGTTGATGGTGCTGGTCCACCATTTTGTTTTGCCAGCGCCGGTGAGGATGCCGTCTGCTTCCAGACCTTTTGTAATCCGGTTCATCGAGTAGCACTCCAGGTATTCCCGGTAGATGCGTTTTACCACCTCTGCCTGTTCTGGATCGATGATGAGATTTCCATCTGCATCCTTGGTGTAGCCGAGGAAGTGATTATGATTTACCTGTACCTGGCCATTCTGGTATCGAAACTGGAGTCCCAGCTTTACATTCTGGCTGAGGGATTGTGATTCCTGCTGAGCCAGGGAAGCCATAATCGTAATCAGGACCTCACCCTTGGCATCCATTATGTTGATGACTTCCTTTTCGAAGAAGACGGGAATGTTCTTATCCTTCAGCTGGCGGATGTATTTCAGGCAGTCCAGCGTGTTTCTGGCAAATCGGCTGATGGACTTGGTGATAATCATGTCGATGTTTCCGGCCTCGCAGTATTCAATCATACGGTTAAAGTCCTCACGCTTTTTGGTGTTGGTGCCGGAAATACCATCATCGGAGTAGATACCGGCAAATTCCCATTCCGGGTTTTTCTGTATAAATTCTGTGTAATGCTCGACCTGAGCATCGTAGCTTGTAGCCTGCTCATCGCTGTCAGTACTGACTCTGCAATACGCCGCGACTCTAAGCTTTGGCTTTGCATCCTGCTGCCTGGCAGTGTTTCCGACCTGCCGTTTTGCAGGGATGACCATAACATTTCCCATTATTTGACCTCACTTTCTATCAGGCTGTATAGGTATTATGCCTGCCTGACCGGATTTTCATAATTCTCCGTAATGTCACCAAGTCGAAAGGCGGTAGGTGGCCTTTTTATGATTGGCGCAATATAGCGGTCATTCCGTCCGAGCTTTGTGGAGCGTTTGGTAAGCTCCGCACTGACGGCATCGAAGGATGCCGGATCAATGATGGCCGGGTAGAAGTCATCTCCGAGGTAATGCCTGTTTAGCATCATGCGCTTGGCACCTGCATGGAGAAGGTCAAGACAGGCTTCCTTCGCAGCATTGGTAAGGGATAGACCGCTTAAATAATTCTTGTAAAGGTCTCGAACCTGAGCAACAGCTTCATCTATCACTGCCTTGCCATTCTCGATCCGGTAAAAGATAACAGTTTGTGACGAGAAGTTAATCGTTGAATTTAAATCCGGCCTGGAAGTAGAGGTCGATGCATAAGGCGAATCCTGCCAGTGCTCCTTCGGGGGCGATTTTTTTGATCCGTTTACAATTTCTTGATGAAATCCACGCGGTTCTGTGATACAATAAATTGTACTGACAGTGAAACTGTATTGAACTCAAGTGAGGTATCAAAGGGATGTTAAAGAACAATATCGAAATAGACGTAAAGGTAAAATGCGTGGAAGAACAGACTACGCAGGCGGAGCTCGCTGAAAAGGCAGGGACTTCTCCATCCTATGTGAACAGACTCATTAAGAGTCCTGAAAAGATCATAAACAATACCTTTGTAAAGATGATGGAAAAGCTCGGATACGATATTGAGCTAACCTACGTTAAGAGATAGTCTCGCGAAAATTACAGACTCGATTATAGAAATATCGCGAAATGATTATTTGATATGGACGAAGAAACAATCATCATTCCACCTGAAGATGTGGAAATAATCGATGCATCTGAATATAGAGAAGAACTGACAGAGCATTTCGGGCAGGTTCCTGAAGTGGCTAAGCCTCTGCTTAAAGGTGCAAAGACAGCTTTCTCAAAGATAGAGAAGGCATTGTATACTGCGCCAGCATTTATTAATGCAGTAAAGGCCGCGGTGCCGGATGTAACGTTGCAGGCCGTGCTTACTGATGAAGAGAAGCAGCAGATTGCTAAAGGAGCGCTTAAGCTGATGACCAAAAAGGATGGCTCGCTTATGGCTAACCTTATAAATCCGGAGACAAAGAAAATCGTTACTACGATTCCGTTAAAGTCTGTACAGATGGCTCCAGAAATGACTCAGGCGATGACGTGTTTTTCAACTCAGATGCAGATGGCACAGATTGCCGAGGAGATTCAGGCAGTCCAACTTGCTGTTGAAGAAGTGCGAATGGGTCAGGAGTATGATCGATTGGCAACGGCATATAGTTGTCAGCAGAAGTTATTGCAGGCGATGGAGATAAAAAATCCTGAACTGAAAGCGATGGCGCTTATGCAGTTGGCCGCAGCAGCCGAGGACAGTAGAAACCTTTTAATGCTGAGCCAGAAAAGCAACGTCGAGTTTATTAAGGATCAGCCGGAGAACTTTATACAAAAGATTCTCTCTGGTGCAAAACCAGAAAAGATCAATGGTAGGATGAGTGAAATCCGAGAGAGCCTCTGCGCCGTGAATATGGTTTCTTTTACAGAAGCTATGGCGTATCAGGAACTCGGAGAGCAGGAGGCAGCAAGAAAGAGTCTTACATATTATGCGGGCTTTATCGAAGATACATACACCTCAGTGCCAGGATTAGTTCAGCGGTTGGATTTGATTGATCCTGCTCCTGAGAATTACTGGTCAAAGACTCTGCCTGATATTAGTGAAAAGATAAAAGCACTTCCGAGTGTACCAGATACAAAATTATTAGAGACTAAGAGAAGCCGGAGGAAGAAAAAATGAAGAATGAATCTGATGTAAGAGTTTGTAAGAACAAGAAGTGTCAGAAGGTACTCCCTGCTGGCTATAAGCATAGGTACTGTGAAGCGTGCCGAAACAAGCATGCTCAGACAGCTAAAAATGTTCTGAAAGGCATAGGAGCTGGAGCAGCGACTGTAGCAAGTGTTGCTGTCGTTGTTGTTACAGGTGGAAAGATTAATCCGAAGAAATGAAGGTGTAGGGTATGGCAAACGAAGAAAAGAAAATCTGGGGAATTCATACTCGGGACGATAACCTGTTCCTCAAAGATAATCTAATAGCAATTGGTTGGCATGAGATGGGTGATTTAAGCAAAATTGAAGCCACTCGTGACGCGTTTAAAGAAAAGTATTCAGTAACATTTCCATATGCCAAAAAAGGAAGTATAGCGACTGGAGCAGGAATGCTATATCGCTTTTGCTATGAGGCTCAGGTCGGTGATTACGTTGTTTTTCCTTCAAAGATTAACCGTGAAGTAAACATTGGTGTTGTAGAAGGGGACTATGTTTATGATTCGTCTCAGTCTAATTATGTACAGACGAGAAAAGTGAAGTGGCTGAAGCACTTACCTCGTACTGCCTTTTCACAAGGGGCCCTTTATGAAATTGGTTCAGCCATGACGTTCTTTGCTGTTAAGAACTACGCTGATGAGTTTATGGCAGCACTTGATAAGGATTTCAAGAAGAGTCTCTCATCCGATTCTGAAGACGAAAGCGTTGGTGCTACGGCTGAAGATATTATTGAAAGTACGAAGGACTTCATATTAAAAGAGCTTAGTCGTCAGCTTAAGGGGTATGATTTAGAAAACTTTGTTGCTGATTTACTTAGAGCTATGGGCTATCGGACCACGGTTTCTCCTCAAGGTGGTGATAGCGGCATCGATATTACGGCATACAAAGACGAGCTTCCACCTCGCATCCTTGTGCAGGTAAAGAGCCAGGATGGGGATATTAAGGAGACAACAATTCAATCTTTGAAGGGCGCTATGAGAGAGGGAGATTACGGACTGTTTGTTACTCTTTCAAATTATACAAAAAACGCCCAGAAGTATTTGGAAAACACACCTATTATCCGTGGCATCAATGGCACAGAATTAGTTGAACTAATTTTGAAGTATTATGAAGACTTAAGTGAGAAATACCGGAAGATGATACCACTTAAGAGAGTTTATATCCCGGTTCCAAAGGAGGAGTGACGGCATGAGGAAAGCGATAATCAACGTGCCGAATCCTTCATCTGACCAAGTTGAGCATTATCTTCGCGCCTGGGATGAACTGGAAAACTATCATCTTCAGGAAGATGCACTGGATAAGCTTTTCTTTACGCTTTGTCCAGAGAATACAGATATGTCGGATGTCCTTTTGAAGGTTGCTGCACTGAATGACTTTTACAGCACAAACATATTCTCTGTATATCCGGTGGCAAAGCACATCTTATCGCTGAACATAGATGATAGGTTTAAGAATGGGGATGTTGTACTGGTTTCAGATATTCAAAAGGTTACTATCAACGGAGTTGAGAAGAACTTCTATTCCTTCGCAACGAAGTATTGTAGCCATCACCGCCCGCTGGATTTTCCTATTTATGATAGTTACGTGGAAAAGGTGCTGTGCTATTTCCGGGATCGAGATAAGTTTGCATCATTCAAGACTCCGGATTTGAAGGACTATGCAAAGTTTAAAGGGACACTTATCGATTTCAGGTTGTTTTACGGTCTCGATCGGTACAACCTGAAAGAGATAGACAAATATATGTGGCAGCTCGGGAAGGAGTACTTCCCTAAGAGCTACGGAAAGAAAAAGGTACAGGAGGAGCAGTGATGAGTTGGGAAGAAATGTATACTTGCTCTGCCACTTGCCCGTGTGGTAAAGGTAAGATAACACAGAAAAGCTACGGCGATGACTGGAACAGATATCAGGACGGGTCTGTAGTAATAGAGTGCGAGGAGTGCGCTAAGAAGTATAAAGTCGAAGAAGTAACGCATCGAGGCATGCTTACCTCCGACGGATCGTGGAGCACTTATTATTTAACGCCAATAGATTATCCTGATTATGAGGGCCCGAAGGAATCGGACTTATATCCAGCAACGCGTAATCAGTATCAGGATTTCCCTGTATGGCTGATTGAGAATTATACGGAAGACGAACTGCGCGGTGTGCTGGATCAGCTTAAGAACACTACATCAAGTGCCAAGCTGATTGGAATAGCGGCTGGAATTCGTGAGGCTCATAAAAAGGCAAAGAAGACAGTCCGCGTTGGAGAGATCGCTAAGACGGTTGAAGCAGCCCTAGAAAAATATCCGGAGCATGTTGGCAATAAGATTCAGCGTGAAGAAATAAGGAAGAAAGAATCTGATGGCCGTGCTGCTTATATAAAGGAAAAGCGCAAGCACCAGACGGTTATCGATTTACAGAGATAATAGATGAAGACAGTAAATGTAGCCGCAGCAGTGATATGTGATTCGCTTCGCGAGAAGAAATCGATATTTGCTACGGCCAGAGGTTATGGTGAATTTAAGGGCCAGTGGGAGTTTCCTGGTGGAAAGATCGAAGCTGGCGAGACTCCTCAGCAGGCCCTCGTAAGAGAAATACAGGAAGAGCTTGATACGAAGATTACAGTTGGAGATATGATCGGAACTAGCGAGTATGATTATCCAACGTTCCACCTATGTATGGATTGCTTCTGGTGTGAGACCGTGGCCGGAGAGCTAGAGCTCCTGGAGGCGGAGGACGCCAGGTGGTTATCGAAGGCGCAGTTGTACAGTGTCCAGTGGCTTCCGACCGATAAACCCCTTATTGAGAAGATCGAAAAAGAGCTGGAATAAGGGTAGATTTGTTTAGTAGGAGTTAGCTAATGGACCTGTTTAGTATGAGCCTAGACATTCATAGTGGTGTCTCGGGGCACTGCGAAGCTGTTACGCTCCTGACACGACAGAAGAAGTAACTGAAAAGTCAGTTTGGTGTAAATAGTATAAAAACAATGGATTCCGTACAAAAAAGTTCCGAAATCAGGAATTTTTGTACGGAATTTCTTTTATTTGCGTACTTGGCGAAAATAAAGCATTTTTATAATACAAAATTACCTGCTTTTGTATTTTTTCGCCGATATTGGCGTTTTAAATACAAGAAAATTCGTAGGAATCTGCAAGGCACTTTTACATTAGCTTTTTACAGTCGTTGACAGTCACAGCCTTTTACCATAAAATGAACAGTAAGAATGTATGAAAAGGGAAGAGAAAAATGGGAAAATCCGAGAAACAGATGGATAAAGAGCATGAGCGCAACCAGCGGATCATTGATACAGCGTTCCGGCTTTTTGTGGAAAAGAAAATCGAAGCGGTCAGCATGGATGAGGTCGCAAAAGAAGCCGGTGTGGGACGTGCCACATTGTTCCGTTGTTACAACAATAAGACGGAGCTGGCTATTGCGGTCTGCGCATCGAAATGGAAGGATTATCTGGACAAGCTGGATGAGGTAAGACCAATCTCTTCAATACACGATATTCCGGCCATCGGAAGATTTATTTTTACGCTGGACAGTTATATCGGCATGTATCAGAACAATAAGAATCTGCTGCAGTATAATGACAACTTCAACAATTATATAACACACCAGACGGTGCGACAGGAGGAACTGGCGAATTTCCACGCATCCCTGAATTCCGTCAACACAAGACTTCATATGATGTATGCGAAGGCAAAAGAGGACAAGACCTTCCGCACGGATATTCCGGAGGAACAGTTCATGCGTGTGACGGTGCATACCATGATGGCAGCGTGTACTCATTACGCAGGTGGTTTTATCTGGGGAGCAACGGACAACAAGGATTATACAGGAGATCTGCTGCTTTTAAAGGAAATGATCCTGAACTATGCCCAGAATGGCACCAATCTCTGATTGACATTGCAATTTCAGAAAATCTGTGATATAGTAGCCACAATTGAATATGGAGTATTCAGGTGCCGGAGCAGCCACGTAAGTAGCTGGCTCCGGTGAAAAGGGAAGCAGGTGTAAGTCCTGCACGAACTCGTCACCGTAATTAGGGAGCTGAAGCCGATAGATCACTGGGAGACCGGGAAGATGGCGGATGCAATGATCTTCAAGCCGGGAGACCTGCCTGAATGCTGTACAGAAACATTTGTTTCAAAGCCACGAGTAACTGGTTGTACGTGTGGAATGCAGAAGCGACAGAAGCTTTTTTGCATTCGTTTCTTATGTGTACAAACCCTTTACCTGATACAGGAAAGGGTTTTTGTTTTTGTTGCGAAAAACATGTTTCTGACTTACATATTTAAGAATACCGGGACATCCCCGAAATGAAAAGAGACAGAAAAACTGTCAGAGGAGGAAACATGAAAAGAAGAATTGTAGCAGTAGTACTGGCAACCGTACTGGGTGCTGTATGCATCACCGGATGCGGAAATACCCAGGAGACCGTAGAGAGCACTGCACAGGCAAGCACTGAGGCACAGACCACACAGGCAGAGACCGCAGGCACAGAGAGCAGTGAGGATGCAGATCAGGCAGCAGCCGATGAAGTAGCAGCATTGATCGATGCCATCTATGTGCAGGAGAGAACTGAGAATACCGATAAGCAGTGTGCAGATGCCAAGGCAGCATGGGATGCACTGACCGACACACAGAAGGAACTGGTAGAGGGGGAAAATGCAGATCCCGATTATTTCGGCAGAGATACCGGAGATGCTTCCAAGGATGATCCCCGCAATCAGGATGAAATCGGTGAGAACGAGATTCTGGTAGTAAGCTTCGGTACCTCCTTTAACGACAGCCGTGTGGCTGATATCAAGGGTATCGAGGATGCAATCGCAGCAGCCAATCCCGACTGGTCTGTAAGAAGAGCATTTACCGCACAGATCATCATCAATCATATACAGGCAAGAGATGATGAGCATATCGACAATATGGATCAGGCATTGGACCGCGCTGTGGCAAACGGTGTTAAGAACCTGGTAGTACAGCCTACCCATCTGATGCACGGGGCAGAGTATGACGAACTGATGCAGGCAGTAGAAGCCTACAAGGATCAGTTCGCATCCGTAAAAGTCGCTGAGCCCCTGTTAGGTGAAGTGGGAGACGATGCAACCGTTGTCAATGTAGATAAGAAGGCAGTAGCAGAAGCGATCACAAGCCAGGCTGTTTCTGAGGCAGGCTATGACAGTGCAGATGCAGAAGCAGTGAAGACCGCTGGGTATGACAGCCTGGATGCTGCAAAGGAAGATGGCGTGGCATTCGTATTCATGGGTCACGGAACTTCCCACACCGCAAAGGTGTCTTACAGCCAGATGCAGACCCAGATGAACGACCTCGGTTATGCTAACGTATTCATCGGAACTGTAGAAGGTGAGCCGGAAGAGACCGCCTGCGAAGAAGTCATCAAGGCTGTTGCGGAAGCAGGTTACACCAAAGTGGTTCTTCGTCCCCTGATGGTAGTAGCAGGTGACCATGCCAACAACGATATGGCAGGCGAGGATGAGGATTCCTGGTTAAGCCAGTTCAATGCTTCCGGTAAGTTCGACAGTGTGGATACCCAGATTGCAGGTCTCGGTGGGATCAAGGCTATCCAGGATCTGTATGTGGCACATACCGCAGCAGCAATGGCTGAGAAATAAATAAGAATTAGAATAAGAATTAAAAAAGGAATTAAAATTAGGAATAAAATAAGGATTAAAATAAGCAATGAAAGCAAAGACAGTAAGGAATAAAATCATAATCGTGGGCGGACTGAGTGCCTGTCTGCTGCTTGGCGGCTGTGGAGCCGGTCAGGCAGCGGATGCAACATCCGCAGAAAGCACGGCTGCCGCACAGGAAAGTACCGTAACACCGACAGAGACCACGGAAGCGGAAAACATCAGCACAGAGACTGCGCAGGACAAAGCACAGCTTCCGGATGGTGTCTACACTGCTGAATTTTCCACGGACAGCTCCATGTTCCATGTCAGTGAGGCCTGTGACGGCAAGGGAACACTGACGGTAAAGGATGGCGTTATGACCATTCACATTTCCTTAGGCTCCAAGAAGATCCTGAATCTCTATCCGGGTCTGGCGGAAGATGCAGCAAAAGATGGCGCAGTGCTGCTTGAGCCCACCACGGATACCGTAACTTACAGCGACGGCATGACGGAAGAAGTCTACGGCTTCGATGTTCCCGTACCTGCGATCGGAGAGGAATTCGATCTGGCACTGATCGGTACCAAGGGAAAATGGTATGACCATAAAGTGAAGGTATCCGATCCGGTAGCGGAAGACAGCCGGGAAGCTGCGAATGGTTCCTTTGCTATGAGTACGTTGGCAGATGGCAGCTACACCATCGAACTGACGATGGAGGGCGGAAGCGGCAGAGCCTCTATCCAGTCTCCCGCACAGCTTGCGGTAGCTGACGGAGCGGCAACGGCGACTCTGGAATGGAGCAGCCCGAACTATGACTATATGCTGGTGAACGGTGAAAAATATCTGCCGGTAAATACGGAAGGCAATTCCGTATTTGAAGTGCCGGTGGAAGCACTGGATGTACCCCTTACCATGATCGGTGATACCGTGGCAATGAGCACACCTCACGAGGTGGAATACACTGTAACTTTCCATTCTGAGACACTTGAGAGTACAGAGAGCGGAAAGTAATACATATGATGCCAGGGTCAAAAGGTCTAAGCCCACATGTTTAGCACGGACCGGAGCGGAGACGTGGGAGTGCGTAGCACGGAGCAATCCGCAGGCACAAATATTGCAGGCTATGAAAGGCATGATAACTTTGAGGTCAGGAAGAAATAGAAGAAAATGGATTTATGTTCTGCTTCTTATGGGACTGCTGGGGCTAACTGGCTGCGGCAGTCCTTCTTCTGCTTCTATGGAGACATCGTCGGAAGCACCATCGGAGGTTGCCCAGGCAGCAGAGACTACGCAGGAAGAACAGACAGAATTAGTAAAAACAGGCAGCATGGAGCTGCAATATGCGGAAAATTTTGCGGTGGACTATTACGAAGATGGTTATAAGATGCTGACAACGCTTCCCGATAGTAAACGGTATCTGTTAGTGCCGGAGGGACAGCCGATGCCAAGGGGACTGGATGAGGACGTCAGCATCTTGCAGGAACCGCTTCAAAATATATATCTGGTGGCATCCGGCGTGATGGACATGTTCGCCTCGCTGGATGCTGTGGATCAGATCCGGTTCTCCGGGCAGAAGCAGGAGAACTGGTACATTCAGACAGCAAAGGATGCCATGGAGGCAGGGGACATGATCTATGCCGGAAAATACAGTAAACCGGATTATGAATTACTGGTATCTGAAGGCTGTGATCTGGCGATCGAGAACCGGATGATCACGCACTCGCCGGAGGTGGTGGAAATGCTTCAAAGCTTTGATATTCCGGTGATGATCGAATATTCCAGCTATGAAAAACATCCTTTGGGAAAAGTGGAATGGGTCAAATTTTTCGGAGCCCTGACCGGCAAAGAAGCGGAGGCAGAAGAAGCCTTTGCGGAGCAGACAGAGATTCTGGAAGAGGTAGAAAGCGGGGAAAAAACAGGGAAGACCATAGCATTTTTCTATGTGACTTCCAACGGATTGATCCAGGTACGGCAGAGTACGGATTATATTCCGAAGCTGATCGAACTGGCAGGTGGAAGATACATTTTTGAGGATCTTGAGGACAGCGGAAGCGGACGCTCTACGCTGAACATGCCGGTCGAAGATTTTTACGCCGGGGCGAAGGACGCAGACATCCTGATCTACAACAGCTCGATCGACGGTGGTGTGACCACTCTGGACGAGCTGATCGGCAAATGCAATATTCTAAAAGACTTCAAGGCGGTACAGGAGGGGCAGGTCTATTGCACCACCAACGATATGTACCAGCAGTCCATGGCGATCGGGTATTTGTTGCAGGATATGCATACGGTGTTGACGGACGATGATACCGCTAAGCTGCGTTATCTGTTTCTCTTACAGTAAGATGGAGGACTTAGAAACGCAGCGTAAGTATAAGAGCGTTAGAATGAGATTAGAATACGATTGGAATACGAATAGGAAAAGAAGGAGAAAAACATGCAGCAGCGCAGGAAAATCAGATATCTCATAGCGTTTGTTCTATTGACGGCAGGCATTCTCGTGCTGCTGCTTTGCAATATAGGAATCGGAACAGTGAAGATCCCTCTGACGGAAATACTGACTACGGGAAGAACCAAAGAAGGCATGAATGTCAGAATCCTGTGGGAGATCCGATTTCCCCGGACACTGGCGGCGGGGATCCTGGGCGGTGCGCTGGCACTTGCCGGGTATCTGTTGCAGACTTTTTTCCACAATCCCATAGCCGGACCCTTCGTCTTAGGAATTTCTTCCGGGGCGAAGATGGTAGTGGCGCTGGTGATGGTATTTTTGCTGGGGAATACGATTCGGGTCAGCTCCGGACTGTTGATCCTGGCGGCATTTTTAGGAGCTATGTTGTCCATGGGATTCGTGCTCCTCATGGCGAGGAAGGTAGACAGCATGTCCATGCTGGTGGTCAGCGGCGTGATGATCGGTTACATCTGTTCCGCCATTACGGAACTGGTGGTGACTTTCGCGGAGGACGCGGATATCGTGAATCTCCACAACTGGTCAAGAGGAAGCTTTTCCGGAATGACCTGGGACAATGTGAAAGTGATGAGTATTGTGGTGGCAGTAACTTTTCTTATGGTGATCCTGTTGGCAAAGCCTCTGGAAGCCTACCAGCTGGGTGAGACGTATGCGCAGAATCTGGGTGTGAACATCCGGACATTGCGGATACTGCTGGTGGTGTTGTCCAGCGTACTTTCGGCATGCATCGTGGCATTTGCCGGACCCATCTCTTTTGTGGGGATCGCCGTGCCGCAGTTGATCCGTAAATTATTCGGCACGACAAAGCCGTTACTCATGATACCGGCATGTTTCTTAGGAGGCAGTGTGTTCTGCCTGTTCTGTGATCTTCTGGCGAGAACCTGGATGGCACCCACAGAGCTTGGTATCAGCACAGTGACGGCAATCTTCGGAGCACCGGTGGTATTGTGGATCATGGTATCCAAAAGCAGACGGGAGCGTGGATAACTTACCTATGAAGATGCAGAAGCCTTATTATATTACAACGGAAAAAATAAGTGTGGGCTACGACGGAAAGCCTCTGATCGAAGAAGTGGAGATCGCACTCAGGAAGGGAGAGATCCTGACATTACTGGGACCTAACGGTGCCGGAAAATCCACGATCTTAAAAAGTATTGCGAGACAGCTGTCCCTGATCGCGGGAACGGTGCGGCTGGACGGAGAAGATCTGCGGACACTCACCGGGGCAGAACTGTCGAAAAAAATGGCAGTGGTAATGACAAAACGCTTACGGGGGGAACTGATGACTTGCGAGGATGTGGTTGCCACCGGAAGATACCCTTATACCGGACGCTTCGGCGTGCTGCGGGCAGAAGATCATGCAGCGGTTCAAAACGCCATGGAACTGGTGCAGGTGGCGGAGATTGGGGATTCTTTATTTGACCGGATCAGTGACGGACAGAGACAGCGGGTGATGTTAGCCAGAGCCATCTGCCAGGAGCCGGAGATACTGATTCTGGATGAGCCGACTTCCTACCTGGATGTGCGGCATAAGCTGGAATTTTTATCAATCCTGCAAAAGCTGTGCAGGGAGAGGGCGCTTACGGTGATCCTGTCCTTACATGAACTGGAGCTGGCGGAGAAGATTTCCGATAGAATCCTGTGTGTGAACGGCAGGGCGGTGGACCGGATCGGAACGCCGGAGGAAGTCATGACAGCCGGCTATATCACCGAACTCTATGGCATCCGGATGGGAAGCTATGATGAGGGCAGCAGTGATATGGAGCTGGCGGCGCCGGAAGGAACACCGCAGGTATTCGTGATCGCCGGAGCCGGAAGTGGACGGAAAATTTACCGGCGTCTGCAGAGAGCGGGAATCCCCTTTGTCACCGGGATCCTGTATGAAAATGACCTGGATTATCCCGTGGCGAAGGTGTTGGCTGCGGAGGTGATCGCAGAGTGTCCTTTTGAGCCGGTGTCACAGAAAAAAATACAGGCAGCGAAGAAGCAGCTGGAAAAGTGCAACCGTGTTATCTGCTGCCGGGAGAATTTCGGCAGTCTGGAGACTTATCAGAGAGAGCTTTTAGAGTACGCAGAACAGCTGGGGAAGCAGATAGAAAAGTCAGAAAACCCGGAGCAACGTAGTGGGTGTTAGAAAACACAGAAACGAAATTCCCGGGATGCCGGTGGCGTCTGTGGGATGGAGAAAACGATGGCAAAAGTTATAATGATACAGGGCACCATGTCCGGTGCCGGGAAAAGTCTTCTGGTGGCGGGTCTATGCCGGATCTTTCGGCAGGACGGTTACCGGGTTGCCCCTTTTAAATCACAGAATATGGCACTCAATTCCTATATCACGAAAGAAGGACTGGAAATGGGCAGGGCACAGGTGATGCAGGCGGAAGCGGCAGGGATCGAACCGCTGGTGTGCATGAATCCTATTTTACTAAAGCCCACTAGTCATACCGGCTCCCAGGTCATCGTGAACGGGGAGGTACGGGGAAATCTGTCCGCCAGAGACTATTTTGCCCATAAGACAGAACTGATCCCGGATATCAAGGCAGCCTTCCGCAAGCTGGAGACTTGTGCGGATATCATTGTCATCGAGGGCGCCGGAAGCCCGGCGGAGATCAATCTGAAGCAGAATGACATCGTAAATATGGGAATGGCGGCAATGGTGGATGCGCCGGTACTTTTAGTGGGAGACATTGATAGAGGCGGCGTGTTCGCACAGCTTTTGGGAACCCTGATGCTGCTGACCGAAGAGGAACGGGAGAGGGTAAAGGGACTGATCATCAACAAATTCCGGGGAGACAGCACAATTTTAGATCCCGGCATTCAGATGTTAACAGAACGGGGACGGGTGCCGGTGCTGGGAACAGTACCTTATATGGAACTTACGCTGGAAGATGAGGACAGTCTGACGGACCGTTTCGATGCAAAACATGTGGGGAAGATTGATCTGGCGGTGATTCACTATCCCAGAATTTCAAATTTTACGGATTTTGATGTGTTTGAGCAGATGCCGGAGGTCAGTGTCCGGTATGTGACGAATGTAAGAGAGCTGGGAACGCCGGATCTGATATTTCTCCCCGGCAGTAAAAATACCATGGGAGATCTGAAATGGATGCGGCAGAACGGACTGGAGGCAGCGATAAAACGTGCTGCGGGAAAAGTTCCCATTTTCGGGATCTGCGGAGGCTATCAGATGTTAGGCTGTGAGATCGCGGATCCAACTGGCGTGGAGGAGGGCGGACAGATCCGCGGCATGGAGCTGCTTCCGGTACGGACAGTGCTGCAGAAGGAGAAGCATCGCTGCCAGACAGATGGAACTCTGGATGCAGTGGAGGGTATTTTCTCCGGACTTACGGGATGTAAGTTTGCCGGATATGAGATCCATATGGGACAGACGGTGTATTGCAAAGAGGATGGCAGTGGTGCGAAGGGGACAGAGGACCAGGCAGCCAGACCGGCAAACAGTGCAGAAAGCAATCGGAGCGCTTTCTGTGCAGACGATGCGACGAGAAACACGGAAATCACACAAGCTGTTATCGCTGATTCCACCGGCAGAATCTACGGCTCCTATATCCATGGTCTGTTCGACAAGGGAGAGATCGCCGGGCGTATGATACAGACCCTGGCCCGGGAAAAAGGCATTTCTCTGGAGGACGGCGTCTGGGAGGATTACCGCACAATAAAAGAGAGACAGTACGATCAACTGGCAGATACTCTGCGGGAATATCTGCGTATGGAGGACATCTATGGAATGCTCAGAGAAGCCCGTATTTCATAACTACACCGGACAGGAATTGGCGCAGATCCGGATCGCGCCGCCGGACGAAGCGGTGAGAAAGCGTGTGAAAAAGCACTGGGACACTCTGGCAAAGCCGCTGGATGGCATGGGCAGCTTTGAAACCATCACGGCACAGATCGGAGCCATCTTAGGGACAGATATGATCAATATTCGTAAAAAAGGTGTGCTGATCTTCTGCGCTGATAACGGCATTGTAGAGGAGGGTGTGACCCAGTCCGGGCAGGAGGTTACGCTGGCAGTGGCAAAATCCATGGCCAGGAAAGGGTCCTCCGTCTGCAGGATGGCACAGAGCATTGGCGCCGAGACGATCCCAGTGGACATTGGGATAAATTGTGAGGAATCCATCCCCGGAGTATGGAATCGCAAAGTGTGCCCCGGGACAAGAAATTTCTTAAAAGAACCGGCTATGACGGAAGAAGAGACCGTCCGTGCCATTGTCACAGGAATCGGACTGGTACGGGAGTGTAAGGAAAAAGGATACGGCATTCTTGCCACCGGGGAAATGGGAATCGGCAACACTACCACCAGCAGTGCAGTGACGTCCGCCCTTTTGCAGTGCGAGGCAGGGGAAGTCACCGGCAGAGGCGCGGGACTGACAGATCAGGGACTGGCTCGGAAGCAACAGGTGGTGCGCACCGCCTTGGAAACCTATGATCTGTGGCATGCAGATGCCTTCACGGTATTGCAGACAGTCGGAGGGCTGGATATTGCCGGGCTGACCGGTATGTGCATCGGCGGAGCTTTGTGGCATGTGCCCATCGTACTGGATGGCGTGATCAGCATGGCATCGGCCCTGGTGGCGGAGAGACTGTTTCCCGGCGTGCGGGAATATCTGATCCCTTCCCATCTGGGGAAAGAACCGGCGGCAGTGAAGCTGGCAGATGCTTTGCAGCTGTCTCCGGTGATCCACGCTGGAATGGCACTGGGAGAAGGAACCGGAGCCGTTATGATGTTCACACTGCTGGATATGGCGATGAGCATTTATGGACAGAGCGCTACCTTCTCAGAAATCAAAGTAGAACAATATAGACGTTAATATGTTCATGAGATGAGCGCCGGTTTTTGAGTAAGGGTAGTCAAGAAGTGACGCAAAAGCGTGATAACGCGACCTTGCGAATAGGCGCTGACTGAACGTTAATCAGATGGAGAAGCAACATGATGACATTGATCCTTGGCGGCAGTGGCAGCGGGAAATCCGCTTATGCGGAAGATTATCTGCTGCGGGCTGCCGGTGATAAGAAAAAATATTATATCGCCACCATGCAGATCCGGGATGCGGAGATGCAGGCAAAGGTGGACAGGCATCACAGACTGCGACAGGGGAAAGGCTTCACTACCATCGAACAGCCTACGGAGTTGGAGCAGGCGGTCTTACAAATGGAACCGGCAGGAGCTGCACTGTTGGAATGTATGTCAAATCTCACCGCCAACGAAATGTTTTCCGGGGAACAGCCTGTGGATCGTCAGACGGTGATCACAAAAATTCTGCAAGGCATGGAAGGCTTAAGAAAACAGGCGGATCCGTTAGTCATCGTAACTAACAATGTATTTGAGGATGGAATTATCTACGATGATCCTACGATGGAATACATCGAGGCACTGGGGCGGATCAACGAAAGACTTGCCGCGGAGGCGGATGAGGTTGTGGAAGTTACTGCGGGGATCTCGCAGCGGCTCAAGTTGTACCCGATCATCATAGAAAGGAAACAGACATGCAAATTATCAAATCATTTTTCATAGCGTTTTCCATGTATTCCAAGATCCCTATGCCACAGTTTCAGTGGAAGGACGAGGATATGCGGTACGCCCTCTGCTTTTTTCCATGGGTGGGGGTGGTGATCGGTGCTTTGTGGTATCTGTGGAAATGGTTCTGTGACCGGTTCGCGGTGGGAACCCTGTGCTATGCTGCGGTGGGGACGGCAATACCGCTTTTGGTCACCGGGGGCTTTCATGTGGACGGTTTTTTAGATACCTGTGATGCCCTGCATTCCTACCAGCCAAGAGACCGGAAGCTGGAGATTTTGAAGGACTCTCATATCGGGGCATTTGCGGTGATCATGCTTGCACTGTACGGACTGATTTTTCTGGGAGGATTCTCGGAGATCACGACACTGCGCATGCTTACTGTGACGGGAGCCGGATGCTTCCTGTCCAGAGTATTAAGCGGTATCGCAGTGGTGAGCTTCCCTTCGGCAAAGCAGGAAGGGACACTGTATCTGTTTGCGGATAAAGCCCACAAAAGGGTGGTAAAAACTGCTTTATACGGACAGGGGATCCTTTGCATTTTATTTATGCTGAGGATATCTTTCGTGGCAGGAGGGCTCGCCGTGGCAGCAGCCCTGCTTAGCTTTGCGTATTATTACCGGCGCAGCAAAAAAGAGTTCGGCGGTATCACAGGGGACACCGCTGGATATTTTGTAACACTCTGTGAAGGGTGCGTGGTGGCTGCCGTGGCAATCGCCCAACATCTGGTGCCGGCAGTGTAAGAATACAGTGCCTGAGATTTTTACCCAGGAGTGTATTGGAAAAGGGAGACAGAAATGATATTGATCATTGGCGGATTTGCCCAGGGAAAATTGCATTATGTGAAGCAGCGTTATGTACACTGTGAGGATGGACGGGAAGTGACTGTTTTGGACGGAACACTGGCACTGCCCGCAGGGACAGGTGCAGGGCAGGTGATCGTCAATCATCTGCACCGCTATATCCGGGAGCAGCTGCGACAGGGAACAGCTCCGGAGGCGATGATAGAGAATTTTAGCAAGGAACATCCGGACTGCATTCTGATCTGTGATGAGATTGGCAACGGCATCGTCCCCATGGAAGCGGAGGAGAGAACTTACAGAGAGCGCACAGGCAGAATACTGGAACAGCTGGCAGCGCAGGCAGATGAGGTGGTGAGAGTCGTATGCGGAATCGGACAGAAGATCAAATAGAGATTCATCTGACCCTCATTCGGCACGGGGCGACGCTTTCCAATAAAGAGGGGCGGTATCTTGGGAAAACGGACGAGGCTTTAAGCCCGGAGGGCATCTGTGGACTGGAAAAATCCGTGGCAGACAGGAGCTATTCAACTGCCGACGTCCTGTTTTCCGGTCCCATGAAGCGGTGCCTTGAGACCGCACAGATCCTGTATCCGGGGCAGACTCCTATCATTATCCCGGAGTGGACAGAGATGGATTTCGGTGCGTTTGAGGGGCATAATTATCAGGAACTTTCAAAAGATCCGAACTATCAGAGATGGATCGACAGCGGAGGTACCCTGCCGTTTCCGGAGGGAGAGAGTAGGGAAGAGTTTATCCACCGAAGTGTTGCCGGATACGAAAAAATGGTATACCAAATGAAAATGATCTGGGAGAGAAGTGCTGCATCGGGGCAGGGGGATCGCAAGATACAAAGTGTATCCGCGGTGGTTCACGGCGGAACTATCATGGCGCTGCTCAGTCATTTCCTCGGTGGAGAATATTTTGACTATCAGGCAAAATGCGGACAGGGTTACAGTGGCAGGCTGGCATTTAAGGCAGGCGGAGGAGCCCCACAGTGGAAGGAATTTCGCCCGCTGTCGGAAGTTACAGTATCGGAAGTTACAGTATCGGAAGTTACAGTATCTGAACTTACAAAAGGAGAAACAAACGGATGAAATATCATATCCTGGCATTTGGAGCGGGATTTTTAATGGATCAGATCTTTGGCGATCCCTATTTTCTGCCACATCCCATCCGGGGAATCGGCTGGCTGATCGCGAAGACAGAAAAGGTACTGCGCAGCGGCAACCCACAGGGAAATTCCCCGGAGAGAGAGGCAGCGGAGCGCAGACAGGGGAAGCTTTTGGTGGTAATTGTTTTGCTGCTTACGGGAATGTTTACGGCATTGATCCTGGTGGGAGCATATGCACTTTATCCGAAGATCGGAATGGTGGTGGAAGCGGTCATGACCTATCAGATCCTGGCGGCGAGGTGCCTGCAGGTGGAGAGCGGAAAAGTATGGAAACAATTAAAGGCGG
>OKWJ01000809.1_pt1 | contig 30877 bp, 34 predicted proteins | sample 1607121 | NCBI WGS metagenome assembly OKWJ01 (sample SAMN04414080, study PRJEB24778) | human gut metagenome | material: faecal | host: Homo sapiens | reverse complement strand
ATTTTCTGTTGACATAAGCATTTTTAATTTTATAATTATTATGGAGGAACTATGAAAAAATCTTTAAAGGAAAAGAGAACAAAATACACAACAAATACATACATGAAGGAAATAACAAAGTATGACGCGCTAATAATAAATGAAGAGCCAGAATATGCTGTGGTTGTAAAAAAATATATTGAAATGACAAAACCGTTTTCAATTAATGGGAAAGTTCTTCTCGAAAATGGTTCTTATCTTGTTGAAGTAACACCAAAAAATGAAAATTACAACTTGAGATTTTACATCAATCAAAACTTTGAATTGGTTGACTATTATATTGACATAACACTTGAAAATGGCGTTAAAAATATGGTTCCATACTATATTGATTTGTATCTTGATATAGTGCACTATCCATCAGAAAATAAAATTGCCTTTTATGACGAAGACGAACTTTTGGATGCACTACATCAAGGCAAAATTTCAAAACATGATTATAATTTTGCTTATCATGTTGGAAACAAACTTATGGAAGAACTAAACGCAGGAAAAAATAAATATTTCAATCTTGATGTTGTATCGTTTGCAAAAAGGTGTAAATAGATATAACCCTTGGACATTAAAACAGATTAAAAAAAATCTCACATTAATTGTGAGATTTTTTTGTTTGGTGGGAATTACAGGGCTCGAACCTGTGACCCCCAGCTTGTTAGGCTGATGCTCATCCCAACTGAGCTAAATTCCCAAGCGATTTTTACTTTATCAAATTTATTTTCCTTTGTCAATAAAAATTGTTATTTTTTACTAAAATAACTTTCAAGTTCTGTCAAAAAGAGTTTGGTTGAATTTGATGTCACCCTGTCTTTCATTTTTAGGGCACAAACATCGCGTGGATAAATTTCAAAATCCGTGTCAAGGACTTTGATGTTTTTTGTTTTCAAATCGTTTTTAATAAAAGTTTTGGTTGAAAAGCCAATCATATCTTTTGTGTTTGAAATAAAATCAAGAATTATGCCAAAACTTTCTGTTTCAAGACTAGGTGTGATTTTAACTTTGTTTTCAGTGCAAAGTTTATCAAAAAACACACGATTGCTTGAAGGCAACTTTTGCAAAATCATTTGATAGTTTTTGAGTTCGTTTTTTGGAAGAAAATTATTTTCAAATTCGGAGTTAACAACAAAGCAATCTTCAATTTTTGTTATTGTGATTTTGTCAAAATCTTCAATCACAGGAACAGGTTCGGCCATCAATGCAATATCAATATCGCCACGCTTGAGATTGTTGATTTGTTCTGTGCTGATTCCGTCAATAATTGAGATTTTTATATTTGGATATTTTTTCCTAAATTCAAAAATAAAAGGCAACATCAGCCCTCTCATAATGGTTGAACCAGAACCAATTCTTATTTCACCATGAGCAAAGTCATTCATTTCTGCAAGCAAATTTATCCCTTGTTCAATATCATTGAGTGCTTTCTTAAAACTATCGTAAAGCACTTCGCCATTTGTTGTTGGCTTCATTCCTTTTGGGGTTCGCAAAAAAAGTTCTGTGTCTAAAATCTCTTCCAGCCTCTTTATGCTTTGTGTGATTGCTGGTTGTGAAACAAACAATTTTTCACTCGCCTTTGATATGCTGCCCGTTTCGTAAACGCAAACAAATGCTTTTGTTAAGTTTAAATCGAAGTTTATATTACTCACATTTATACCTCATATAAAAATTTGATATTTTACTTATATCACATCGTGTAATAAAATACAACCATATTAAAAAATAAAGGAGAAAAATATGGCAATTATAGTAAATTTATTAGGAACACCAGGAGCGGGAAAAAGCACAGGATGCGCGTACATCTTTTCGAAACTAAAACTTGCGGGTTACAATGTCGAAATGATAACAGAATTCGCGAAAGACAAAGTTTGGGAAGAAAATCAAGCAGCACTCGATGACCAACTATATATATTTGGTAAACAACATTACAGAATTAGTCGCTGCCAAGACAAGGTTGATGTTATCGTCACCGACTCACCTCTCGTTAATTCAATTCTCTACAACAAAAACAAAACGCTTGGCGAAGATTTCAATAATCTCGTTGCAAAAATTTTTAAATCATATTCAAACATGACATATTTGATAAACAGAACAAAAGCATATAATCCAGTTGGAAGATATCAAACAGAAAGTCAAGCAGATGCCTTAAAAACACCAATAATTTCATTATTAACAAAATATGACATTCCATATAAAGAGCGAAATGGAGAACTTCAATCATACGACATGATTGTCAACGATGTCATAATCACACTAAAACACCTAAAAGCCATTAGAAATAAAAACGCAAGCAATAAACATAACAATGAACAAAATACTTCAATTAGCGAAAGAATATTCTATTTTGATTAGCATTGCTTTTGTCACTTTTCGACATCTTTCCCCTTTTCAATCATATTCTTATAATTATACTAATTTAAAGGAGAAGAATGATGATAAAAGATTTGGTTGAAATAATCGAAAAAAAAGAAAATTTAATTCACGAACATTCAGTTGAGACAGGAAAAAATGCTTCGCTTGCAGGCAGTGAATTTGAATGGCATATAAAAACAATTTTTCCACTTGACAAGCAAATTGTTGTCCTTGCCAATGATTTGAGCGGCTCGAAATTTACTCATGTAAAACAAGTATTTAATGACCAAAAATTGACCTTCATGTGCCATTGCTACAAAGCTCAAAAAGCAAATAAAGAAAAAGCATAGGACGTGACAAATAGTCACGTCTTATGTAATATTTGATGAAATTCAAAATAAAAAAATTTAACATAAAAATCTGTTGACAAGCGCCCTTTTGTTTGCTATATTATATATCGTTTTGATGGGAGTTTAGCTCAGCTGGGAGAGCATCTGCCTTACAAGCAGAGGGTCATAGGTTCGAGCCCTATAATTCCCACCATCTGCGGGAGTGGCTCAGTGGTAGAGCATTGCCTTGCCAAGGCAAGGGTCGCGAGTTCGAATCTCGTCTTCCGCTCCAAACAAAAGAGAAACAAAAATCTGTTTCTCTTTTTTGTTTTATTGCATATAAATTATTGACAAGCTTTGTTTTTTTTGATAACATAATCAAGTCTTTGGTACCATGGCCAAGCGGTAAGGCAAAGGTCTGCAAAACCTTTATTCCCCGGTTCAAATCCGGGTGGTACCTCCACTTTCCACCTTGTGTGGATTTTTTTATAACAAAAAAACTCCAAGCGATGCTCGGGGCTTTTTTGTTAAGGATAATTCCTCAATGGTTTTGAAAACTATTTGCTGTTTTTTGCTTCGTTCTTTGTTGAACGTGAGCTTGAAGATGTTCTTGATTCACTAGATGATTCAACTCTTGATTTTGAGTTTGAACTTTTTGATGCGTGATCGAGACTCTTCTTTGCAGTTTTGTTTGCATTTTTGCCAAACATAGTTTTCACCTCCTATTACGCAGATACACCTCTGCAATAATATTGTGGGCAAAAACCATGAAAAAATACATTAATTTTCAGATTCTTCTTCATCGAGAAGTTTGTAGTATTCGTTAAACACTTTTTCGCCGATTTCGTCATTATCCTCAATCACAAGGCGTGACTCACCTTTTTTGTCTTTTGTGATTTTGAAAACAAACGCTTCATCCTCTTCAACACCTTCCATTTTGTCCATTGGTTTGAGAATTACATATGTTTCATTGTCCATTGGAATGATTGCAACTTGTTCAAAATTGTATGAATCTCCATTGTCATCTGCAAGAACAATTGGATCAAAATTGTTTTCGTCAAACAAAACATCCAAAAGGTCCATTTTTTCTTCTGTCATTTTCTCTTGTTTTTCAACTTCTTTTTTTGCCATAATAAACTCCTTATTTTTTTGAATTGAGATAACTTTCCAAAATGATAGCGGCTGCAACTTTATCAATATTTTGCTTTCTATCCTTTCTTTTCATGCCGCCTTCAAGCAAAAGCTCTTCGGCAGAGACTGATGAAAGTCTCTCGTCTTGGAACACAAATTCCACATTTGTTTTTGTCTTCAAAACATCAACAAACTCACGCGTTTTTTGCGCCCTTTCGCCTTCGGTTCCATCCATGTTGAGTGGAAGACCAACGACAACTGTTTTTACTGAATTATCATTTATCAAAGTGCAAATATGGTCCAAGTCTTGATCAAGACTCTTTCTCACATATGTTTCAAACGGAGAAGCAATCAACCGCATTAAATCAGTCATTGCAACGCCAATTCGAACTTCGCCATAATCAAGAGCCATAACTTTGTAATAATCCATATAAAACCTATAATATATTTTACACATTGAGCAAATTTAGTCAAATGAATGAACGTAACCAACAAAAAAAAGATGATTTCGTTTGAAACCATCTCAAAAATATATTTATTTTTTGCTTACTTGGTTTTTTAATTGTTTCATGGTGTTTTTGACCGCTTTTTCGCCTTTGTTTACCATTTTTTCAACCTCTTGGTTGTTTTTTACAAGAATCGCTCCGGCGATCAGTCCAAGTGCCATGCCAATGATTAATCCTTCTTTCATATTTCCTCCCATGCTTATTATTTGCAAAATGGGATAATTTATGAAAAATTAATCTTCTTCTTCGTCTCTTTTTTCGCCTTTTTCAGCTTTTTCTTTTCTCTTGTAATAATCTTCAACTGCCGCATGAATTGCTTCTTCTGCGAGAATTGAGCAGTGAATTTTTATTGGAGGAAGTCCGCCGAGAATATCAATGACATCGCTGTTTTTGACAGCCAAAGCTTCTTCAATTGTTTTGCCTTTGATGAGGTCAATTGCTGTGTTTGTTGAAGCAATTGCAGCCGCACATCCAAAAGTTTTGAATTTTGCGTCTTCAATAATTCCGTCATCATTGATTTTGAGATATATCTTCATGATATCGCCGCATTTTGCATTTCCAACCTTACCAACACCGTTTGCACCACGCAGCGAACCAGCGTTTGTTGGATTTGTAAATGCTTCCATAACTTTGTTATTATACATTTTTCTTTCCCCTCCCTGCTTTTGTTAGTGGTGAAATGCTTCTGAGTTTTTCAACAACTTCAACCAGGTTTTCAACAACGTAATCAACATCTTCTTTTGAAATTGATTTTGGGAATGAAAATCTGATGGAGCCTTGAGCAATTGCGTCATCAATGCCCATTGCTTTGAGGACGTGAGATGGTTCAAGTGTTCCAGATGTGCAAGCTGAACCTGTTGAAACGCAAATTCCGCGCATATCAAGCATAAGCAAAATTGATTCACCTTCAATCATTTCAAATGAAATGTTTACTGTTCCTTGAATTTTTTGATATGGATGTCCATTAACGTGAATATAAGGGATTTTTTCTTCAACTTGTTGCAAGAAATAGTGTCTGATTGCTTTGAGTTTTTGTGCATTGATGAACAAATCTCTGTTTGCAATTTCGCAAGCTTTTCCGAATCCTGCAATTGCTGGAACATTGAGTGTTCCGCCACGTTTTCTGCGTTCTTGGTTTCCACCTGCAATCAAAGGATTGATTTTTACTCCATTTCTGATATAGAGCGCACCAACACCCTTTGGTCCATAAATTTTGTGTGAACTGATGCTCATTGCATCAATTTGCATATCCTGAACATCAAGTTTAACAGCTCCCAATGCTTGAACGGCGTCAACATGATAGTAGATGTTTTTTTCTTTTGCTGTCATTCCGATTGCTTTGATGTTTTGGATTGTTCCAACTTCATTATTAACAGCCATGATTGAAATCAAAATGGTGTCTTTTCTGATGTTGTGCATAAGTTCTGCGATTGAAACAACTCCATATTCATCAACAGGGAGATATGTAACTTCAAAACCTTCGCTCTCAAGTTCTTTGCAAGCTTCCAAAACAGCATGATGCTCGATTTGGCTTGTGATGATATGTTTGCCCTTTTCTTTGTTTGCATGAGCAATGCCTTTGATTGCCCAGTTGTCTGCTTCTGTTCCGCCAGAAGTAAAATAGATTTCGTTTGAATGCTCTGCATTAATTGCTTTTGCGATTCTGTCCCTTGCTCTGTCAACAACACCGGCAGCTTCGCGCCCATATGAATGGAGTGAACTTGGATTGCCAAAAATTGTGTTAAAACATGGCATCATTTCATTGATAACCTCATTCGAAACACAAGTTGTTGCAGCATTATCTAGATATACTTTTCTCATATTTGTTCCTTTTTTTAATTTCACCATATGATAGCACCAAAATATAATCAAGTCAAGACAGAAATTACTTGTTTTTGTCAATAATTTGGTTGATTTTTTCTGAATTTATGAGTCCAATTGATTTATCAACAAGAATGCCATCTTTAAAAAACAACACTGTTGGAACGCTCATAATTCCATAACTTTTTGCAAGGTCATAGTTCTCGTCAACATCAACCTTCAAAAATTTTGCATCATCTCGCGTTTCTGAAACATCTTCAAGAATCGGTGCAAGCATTCTGCAAGGTCCACACCAAGTTGCAAAAAAGTCAACAATTGTGAGTCCTTTTGAAATTTCTTGATTAAATTGGTTTTCATTTTCAATGTGTTTAATCATTATTCACCTCCAAATTTTCTTCGACGGCAACTTGTTCTCTTTCGTCTTTAACTTCCTCAGTTGCCATCTCCACATTTTCAGTTTTCTCAATTTGAGCAGATTTTATCACTTCAACAACCTCAAATTTTGGTTTGTTAATCGCTCCAAGAATGCCAATCACAATGAGAGAAATCAATGTTCCAACAAGAAATAAACTTGCGGCAAAAACAAGTTGATAGATGACTGACGAAAATTTTAGCGCAAACAAAAAGCCTGCAAGCAAAAATACAAGTGGTGCAAAATACATTATTTTGATAAATAAATCAAGGCTTTTCTTTTGGATATTGAGTTTTACAATATCTCCCATTTTTGCATTTGCTGTATTTTTTGCAACGAGTGTTGCAACATTATCGTTATACTTAAATTCAATTGATTCGTCCGTGACATCTTTTTTGTCAACAAGCAAAATTGCGTTACTTTTTGATATGATTTCAACTTTTGCTTCGCAACTCAAATTTTGTGTCTTCATTTTTCCTCCAACAAAGAATTAATTACAAATCCTGCAATCACACACCCACACATTGCGGGAAAATATGATATGCTGCCGATTGTTGTCGTGTCAGTTTTAACTCTGTCTTGTTTTGAATATACAACAGTTTGGTGATTTATTCCAAGACGCCTCAGTCCCAACCGAATTTTTTTTGCAAGGCCATCGTTTTCGGTTTTTGAAATATCAACAACTTCAAATTTTGGAATTGCAAAACGATTTCCGCTACCCAACGCACAAACAAGCCTCAAGCCTTTATCCTGACAAGTTTTTATCAGCAAAATTTTGTTTTCAACATCATCAATTGCATCAACCACAAAATCAAATTTTTTCGAAAGAATTTTCTCAATATTTTCGCTCGAAATTTTTTGACAAATTGCAGTGACCTCAATGTTTGGATTTATGTCGTGTATTCTAGTTTTGATAGCTTCAACTTTGTTTTGCCCAACTGTGGAATGAAGCGCAACAATTTGACGATTTATATTGGTTATGTCAACCTTGTCAAAATCAACAAGTGTGAGCCTTCCGACCCCGCATCTTGCGAGCATTTCGCAAACATATCCGCCAACTCCACCAACTCCAACAACCAAAACTGATTTTTGAGATAAAGTTTTGACACCGTTTTCGCCGATTAAAATTTCTGTTCTTTGATTTTGCATATTTCTCCTACAAAACATATTTTTTGAGGTCAAATTTTTTCTTTGCGTCTTTCAATGTGTTTTGAACAAAGTTTTTGTCAATAACAACTTCAAGCATTGGATGAAGTCCATTTGCGTTGTATGAAACATCTTCCAAAACTTTTTCCATAACAGCATGAAGACGTCTTGCACCAATATTTTCACTTGTTTCATTTTCTTGTTCGCTGATTTCAGCAATTTCAGTCAGTGCGTCATTGGTGAAATTGATGTCGATGTTATCAACTTTGAGCAACTCTTTATATTGCAAAGTGATTGCATTTTTTGGCAAGGTCAAAATTTTGATGAAATCGTCCTTTGTCAAATTGTCAAGTTCAACTTTGATTGGAAAACGACCTTGAAGTTCGGGTATCATGTCTTCCATTTTTGACACATGGAAAGCACCTGCCGCAATAAATAGTATATAATCTGTTTTTATTGTGCCATATTTTGTGTTAACTGTGCAGCCTTCGACAATTGGAAGAATGTCACGTTGAACACCTTCACGAGAAACATTTGGTCCATTTGATTGACCCTTGTCCAAAATTTTGTCCATTTCGTCAATAAAAATTATGCCACTTTCTTCCGCGCGTCTGATTGCTTCTGCATTGACTTTGTCGTTGTCAATGAGTTTGTCACATTCAATTTCAATAAGTGTTTTTCTTGCGTTTTTAACGCTCATCTTTTTTCTTCTCTTGCGCTTTGGAAATATTCCTTCAAACATTCCGCCAATGTTGATTTCAGCAATTGCTCCATCCATTAGTCCCATTGGTTTTGGAGATTCCTCAACATCAAGTTCGATAACAAAATCTTCATATTTACCGTTTGAGTAATCAGCAATAATTTCATTTTTGAGTGCAGTCAAATCACCTTCTGTTGCTGTCGATTTTTTAACAAAGAAAATAGCATCAATTATTGTTTTGTCAACAGAAGCTTTTGCTTTTTCTTTGACCTGCTCTGTCATTTCGTCTTTAACCATTCTGATTGAAACATCAACAAGGTCTCTGATCATGCTTTCAACATCACGACCAACATAACCGACTTCGGTATATTTTGTTGCTTCAACTTTGATAAAAGGTGCTTTTATTAATTTTGCAAGTCGTCTTGCAATCTCTGTTTTTCCAACACCAGTTGGACCTTTCATGATAATGTTTTTTGGCGTGATTTCTTCACGAAGTTCTGGGGCAAGTTTGCTTCTGCGATAACGGTTTCTGATTGCTATTGCAACCGCTTTTTTTGCGTTTGTCTGACCAATAATATATTTATCAAGTTCCTCAACGATTTGTTTTGGCGATAATTCCATTTCCATAGTTCCCTCCTACATCTCAATGACTGTTATATTGTGGTTTGTGAAAACACAAATTTCGCCAGCAATATAAAGCGCCTTTTCAACAATTTCTTTTGCACTGAGATTTGTGTTGTCAATCAATGCTTTTGCTGCGGCAAGCGCATAGTTCCCGCCACTTCCAATTGCACATACTCCGTCTTGTGGTTCAATAACCTCACCAGTTCCAGTAAGAATCAAAATTTTTTCTTTGTCACAAACAATCATCATTGCTTCAAGTTTGCGAAGAACTTTGTCGCTTCTCCAAAGTTGAGCAAGTTCCACAGCACTGCGCATGAGATTTCCTGAAAATTTGTTGAGCATTTCCTCAAATCTCTCTGAAAGCGAAAATGCATCGGCAACACTTCCAGCAAAACCAATCGCGACCTTGTCGTTATAGATTTTTCTCACTTTGACTGCGTTATTTTTGAAAATAACTGAATTTGACATTGTCACTTGCCCATCTCCTGCAATGGCAATTTTTCCGTCACGCATAACAGCGCAAATTGTTGTTCCTCTAAGATTTTCCATGTTCACTCCTTAAATATTTGTTTCATTTCTTGCATAGAAATGTCATACATAATTTTTCTTGCCTCCGCTTTGTCTTTTGGCAATTTTTGATTGCATGCAATCACGCCAAAATTTGCATTCATCGGTTGAAAATTATTTCCTTCATAACTAGTTATATAATTAATTATCCCTCCAAGGCAAGTGGTTTGAGGGAGTTTGAGCAAATTTTCACCTTTAATATATTTGAATATATTAATTGCCGCCAAAAGTCCACTTGCAATACTTTCAACATAGCCTTCAACGCCTGAAAGTTGTCCACCAACAAACACATTGGGTGCATTCTTGATTTGAAGATATTCATTCAAAACAAGTGGCGCAAAAACATATGAGTTTCTGTGCATGACACCATACTGCAAAAATTCCGCATTTTTGAGTGCTGGAATCAACCCAAACACTCGTTTTTGTTCACCAAATTTTAGATTTGTTTGAAATCCAACCATGTTGAGCATTGTGCCCTCTCGATTTTCTTTTCGCAGTTGCAAAACGGCATATGCTCGCTTGCCAGTTCGTGGGTCATTGAGTCCAACAGGTTTGAGTGGTCCATATCGAAGAGAATCAGCACCACGACGTGCCATAACTTCAACAGGCATGCAACTTTCAAACACTTTTCCGTTCTTTTCAAACTCTTTGAGTTCGATTGTTTCAGCATGAATGAGTGCATCATAAAATGTCTCATATTCTTCTTTGTTCATTGGACAATTCAAGTAGTCGCCGTCCGTTTCTCCCTTGTCATAGCGATTTCCCCAAAACGCAAAGTTCATATCAATCGAGTCAGCCGAAAGAATTGGTGCTTTTGCATCAAAAAAGAATGACGATTTGACGCCAGAAATTCGCTCAATTTCGGTCATGAGTTCTTTTGATGTCAATGGCCCAGTTGCAATGATTGTGGGCTTTGACACATCAATATTTGTCACGTTCTCTGAAATTACATTAATGTTTTTATCAGAGAGAATGAGATTTGTCACTTGCTCCGAAAACTTTTCGCGATCCACCGCAAGTGCTCCACCCGCATCAACCGCATTTTCTTTTGCGATTTCAAGAAGGCGAGAACCCATGATTTCAAGTTCGCCTTTCAGCATTCCGCTTGCCGTGGTTGGCAATTTGCTTTTTAGCGAATTCGAACAAACGATTTCTGCAAAACAATCGTTTTTATGTGCGGGAGTTTTTTGAGTTGGTTTCATGTCATAAAGATTGACTTTTGCTCCCATTTTAGACAAATAAAGGCTGGCCTCGCAACCAGCAAGCCCCGCCCCTATTATATTTACAACAATTTCTTTATTCAACATAGTCACACTCTGAATTTGAGCATTTCACTTTGTCCCCAGCGGCATACACCAAATGGCTTTTGCAGTTTGGACATAATTTTCCTGTTGGACGATCCCATGAAACAAAGTCACAATTTGGATATCCAGAGCAAGCATAGAATATTTTTCCGTGTTTGCTTTTTCTTGTCACAACATCTTTGCCACATTTTGGACAAACTCCAACAACTTTGGAATAGTTTTTCTTTTCGGGTTCAAGTTTTTTCATATTATTGCATTTAGGGAAATTTGAGCAGCCCAAAAATTTGCCATATCGACCTTCTCGGACAACCATTTTTGCACCACATTTGTCGCAAACAATGTCCGTTTCTTGTGGTGGAACTTTAATTTTTACAGCGGTCACATCGGCTTTTTTGAGAATTGGAGCAAAAAAGTTCCAAAATGTTTCAATGAGGTCTTGCCATTTTTCTGTTCCTTCCGCAATGTTGTCGAGTTGATTTTCCATGCGTGCAGTAAAAGCAATATTCATGATTGGTTTGAAATTCTTTTCAAGATAGTCAGTCACACAACACCCAAGTTCTGTTGGAACAAAGAATTTGCCTTCTCTTTTGACATATTCACGGCTAACCAAAATTGCAATGGTTGGTGCATATGTTGCGGGACGACCAATACCCTTTTCTTCCATTGCTTTAACAAGTGTTCCATCATTATAGCGTTGAGGCGGTTTTGTGAACTTTTGCTCGGTTTTGACTTCTTTGAGGTCAAGTTTGTCACCTTCAACAAGTGGAGGAATTTTTGAAAATTCTTCTTTTTCATCTTCGACTGATGTTGCTTTGTAGCAAGCAGTAAATCCAGCAAATGCAACGGTTTTTCCTGTCGCTTTAAATCCATATTTTGAACAATTGATGTCAACAATCACATTATGATAAACCGCTTCTGCCATTTGAGATGCCAAAAATCTGTCATAAATGAGCTTATATAGTTTATATGCATCAGGTGTCAATGAATCTTTGACCGCCTCGGGCGTGCGATTGATGTTGATTGGTCTGATTGCTTCGTGGGCGTCTTGTGCATTCTTTTTTGACTCATATTTTGGAATTCTTGATGGAACGTAATCCTTTCCAAACTTGTTTTCAATAAATGCTCTCGCCTTCATGCTTGCTTCTTCCGACACACGAACAGAATCTGTTCTTATGTAGGTTATGAGTGCAACTTTGCCTTCGCCTTTGAGTTCAACACCTTCATACAAAACTTGTGCGAGTTTGCTCGTTTTTGATGTATCAAATCCAAGTTTGCTCGAAGCATCTTGTTGCATTGTGCTTGTTGTGAAAGGTGCATTTGGTTTTGATTTTGTTGTTGTTTTCTTGATGCTTTCAACAATGTAATTTTGATTGTTGATGTCAGCAAGAATTTGGTCAACCTCTTCCTTGTTTTTTGGCTTGATTTTCTTTTTGTCACACGTTGTTAGATTTGCCTTAAAGTTGAGTTTATCGCCAGTTTTGTTGAGTATTGACGACACAATCCAATATTCTTCTGGAACAAAGTTCTGAATTTCTCTTTCTCTCTCAACAACAAGTTTGAGCGCAACAGACTGAACACGACCTGCCGAAAGTTTTGGTTTGATTTTTTTGCAAATGATTGGAGAAACTTTGTAGCCAACAATTCTGTCCAAAACCCTTCGAGCCTGCTGTGCGTCAACAAGTTGCATATTGATTGCTCTTGGGTGGTCAACTGCATTTTTAACAACGTCCTCCGAAATTTCGTTGAACTCAATCCTGCATTTTGAATTTGGGTCAAGTCCCAAAATGTTGGCGATATGCCATGAAATTGCTTCTCCTTCGCGGTCTGGGTCGGTTGCGAGCAAAACACAATCTGCTTTTTTTGCTTTTGTTTGAAGTTCATTAATGACATCTTTTTTGTCAGGCATAACTTCATATTTTGGTTCAAAATTATTATTAAAGTCAATTGCCATTTCTTTTGCTGGCAAATCTCTTATATGTCCTTTGGTTGCAACAACATCATAGCCACTGCCCAAATATTTTTTTAATGTATCTCTTTTTCCTGGTCCTTCAATGACAACTAATTTCATTCATACCTCTCATTTAGAGCGAGAATTTATTTCCCGGCAACTTTTTGATTATCCCACTAATTTGCATTGATGTCAAACAACTATTTAGAGTTTTTGTGTCAAGGTTTGTTTTTTCTTGCAAAGTTTCAAAATCAGTTTCACCATCTTCAAGCATTCCACGAATAAGCATTTGATCAAGTGAAAGTTGTGGTGCTTTCGGCATTTTGATTGGGTTTTGAGCAATTTCGTAATAATCCAAAATATCTTGTGGGTCGGTTGCACACGCGACATGTTGAGTTTTTATCATGTTGTTTGTTCCCTCACTCATTGGCGAGTTGACGTTGCCTGGAATTGCAAAAACTTCACGACCCGTTTCCAACGCATAGTTCTTTGTGTGAAGTGCTCCGCTTGTCTTGCCTGCCTCTGGAATGAGAACACATTTGCTTAATCCTGCGATAATACGATTGCGCTTGATAAAATCATAGTTCTTGGCGTTGTGGCTTGGTGGATACTCACTAACAAGCAACCCGTTTTCTTCAATCTTCTTTGAAAGTTCAAGGTTGGAAGCCGGATAGATGTGATTAAATCCCCCTCCCAAAACTGCAATTGTTGGTTCATTGTTTTCAAGTGCTGTTCGATGCGCAATTGAATCAATTCCGTCCGCCATTCCGCTAACCAACAAAAAACCATTTTTGCAAAGCACTTTACAAAATTTTTCTGTTATATCTCGTCCATAAAATGTTGGCCTTCTTGTTCCAACAACAGCGAGTCCATTATTTGCTTCAAGAAGTTTGAGATTGCCTTTGCAAAACAAAATGAAAGGCGGACATTCAACTTGAAGCAATTTTTTTGGATAATTTGCTGATGCCTGTGTCACAACCTCAATGTTCATGTTTTTGAGATTATTAATGTATGATTGCAAGAAATTTTCATCGCGTGCAAAAAGCATTTTGTTGTAATTCTGCACACCGCCAACAATTTCCTGCACAAGTTCTGCCTTTGTTTCAAGTTTGTCAAAAATATCTTCGACATCACCAAACAACTCAATGAGTTTCTGCACCCTTTCATAGTGTAGAAAAACAAAAGAAGTAAACCACAAATATGTTTTTTCTGCTTTGTTCATTTTATACCCAATATTTCCCATCCAAATTTCTGTATCCAATCGCTTCGGCAAGATGCATGACATCAATATCTTTTTTGCCATCAAGGTCGGCAATTGTTCTTGCCACACGCAAAATTCTGTCATGAGCGCGAGCACTGAGTTTTAGGTTTTCAAAAGCCATTTTGAGAAGTTGCTCGCCGTCTGAGTCGAGTTTGCAAAATTCTTTTGTCTGCTTCACATTCATTTTTGCATTGCAAAAGTTGTGAGCATTTTTGAATCTCTCGTGTTGTATTTTTCTTGCAAAATCAACACGCTTTTTGATGTCTGCACTATGTTCGCCCTCTGACTTGTCAGAAAGCTCATCATAGGTTATGTTGTCGACCTCAATGTGCATATCAATTCTATCCATCAAAGGACCCGATAGTTTGTTCAAATATTTTTGAATTTGGCTTGGTGTGCAACGACAAGTGTTGTCTTTGCTTCCATAATTCCCGCAAGGACATGGATTCATGCTTGCAATAAGCGTGAACGACGCGGGATAAACAACGGTTTGATTGATTCGCGACACTGTGATTTCTCCGTCTTCAAGCGGCTGACGAAGGCTTTCAAGCGTTTGTCTTGAATATTCTGGTGCTTCATCCAAAAACAAAACTCCGTTGTGTGCAAGACTAATTTCGCCAGGCTTTGCATTCTTGTTTCCGCCAGTCAAAGCAACAGTCGAAGCAGTGTGATGCGGAGAACGGAAAGGACGCGAAAAAACAAGCCCTTGTTTTGAGTCCAATATCCCTGCAACCGAGTGAATTTTTGTCACTTCGAGTGCCTCTTCGAAAGACATTTCGGGAAGAATTGACGGAAAACATTTTGCAAGCAATGTTTTTCCACTCCCAGGAGGTCCAATCATCAAAACATTATGTCCACCTGCTGCTGCGATTTCAAGTGCTCTTTTTGCGCTAGACTGCCCTTTCACGCTTGCAAAATCCAAAGGATATTCAATCTTTTTCTGCTCCTGTTCAAAGTTTGCAACTTCCAACGGGCTTCTAATTTCAATTCCGTCCAAAAAATCAACAACATCACGCAAACCGCTCATCGCATAAACTTCAATTCCAGAAATAAAACTTGCTTCTTTTGCATTTGCTTCTGGGATAATAAATTTTTTATATCCTTCACTTCTTGCTGAAATCAAAATGGGCAAAACACCATTAACCTTACGCAAACTTCCGTCAAGCGAAAGTTCTCCCAAAAACACATAACCTTTTGCCTTGTCTTTTTGAATTTGTTTGCTCGCAAGAAGAAGACCAACTGCAATCGGCAAATCAAAACTCGACCCCTCTTTTCTCTGGTCAGCGGGAGCAAGATTGATTGTTGCCTTGTCCTCAGGATATTTGAAACCACTGTTCTTTATTGCGGATTTAACTCTTTCTTTTGCTTCTTTAACCGATGTGTCGCCAAGTCCAACAATATCAATTCCAGGAAGTCCATTATGTAGGTCAGTTTCAACAAACACTTCAAAACCATCAATTCCAGAAAGCCCATATGATATAACTTTTGAAAGCATATTCACCTCTTTTTTCATTATATTGATGTTTGCTCAAATAAACAAACGAAAAGACAAAAAAAGAATAAAAAAGAAGGCTCAACTGCCTTCTTCTTGTTTTTATTCTCTGTCAGATTTGATCTTCGCTGCTTTTCCAGTGAGTTCTCTAACATAATAGAGTTTTGCACGTCTTGGTTTTCCAACTCTAACCACTTCAACGTGATCAATGATTGGTGAATGAACAGGGAATGTTCTTTCAACGCCAACACCGTATGAAATACGACGAACTGTGAATGTTTCGCGAACGCTGCCGTTTCTCTTTGCGATAACAACGCCTTCATATGCTTGAATTCTTTGCTTGTCGCCTTCTTTGATTTTAACAAAAACTCTAACAGTGTCTCCAACGTGAATTTGTGGAGCATTTGGATTTAAGTTTTCTTTCTCAATGATGTCAACCATATTCATATGACTTTTCCTCCTTATCAATATTAACCTGACGTTCTTATCTGACTAGAAAGCGGACCGTCCGAAGTCACGAATCTAATATATCATAGTCACCGCCCTCAATGCAAGGGTTTTGCAAAAAAAATTTTGTCAAAATGCATTTTTTATCAGCGTGATGTCATCATCAATAATTTCCATAACATCAAAGCGATAATGCTCGTATTTTCTCGCGCTATTTTTTATGTAGAATGAGGCAACCAAGCGGATTTTTTGTTGTTTTTTTCTTGTCACCGCTTCTCGTGGCAACCCAAATTTTTCACTTGTTCTCGTTTTGACCTCACAGAACACCAAAGTTGTTCCGTCAAGATAGATGAGGTCAATTTCGCCTGCAAAGTTTTTGTAATTTGCCTCAACAATCTCAAATCCTTGCTGTTTTGCATAATATTGTGCTTTGGCTTCGCCAACTTTTCCTAGGATTATATGTTTCATATCAACTCACAAAATGTTTTATAAATGTTTTTCTGTGCATATCCGATGGCCCAAACTCTTTCAAAAGTGCAATATGTTCTTTTGTTCCATAACCTTTGTGTTTTGCAAAGTGATATTCAGGATAGAACTCATCATATTTTTCCATAAGTCTGTCACGGCTGACTTTTGCAAGAATTGATGCGGCGGAAATGGAATAACTTTTGGCATCACCGTGAACGATTGGCAGACATTTACAATCAACATCAAGCCCAGTCACTGCGTCAACAAGCAACAAATCAATCGGAACAGAAATATGCTCAACTGCCTTTTTCATTCCAAGTTTTGTCGCCTGCAAAATGTTTATTTTGTCAATGGTTTTTTCGTCAACAAATTCAATAGAATACGATAGAGCTTTTTCCTTTATTTTTTCAAATAATTCCTCTCGTTTTTTTTCAGAGAGTTTTTTGCTGTCATTAACACCTTCAATAATGTCTTCTTCACCGAGTGGCATAACAACACACGCAACACAAACTGGCCCCGCGAGTGGTCCTCGCCCAGCCTCATCAATTCCCGCAATAAAATTGCAGCCTTCACTTTCTGCTTTTCTTTCGTATTCGAGCATATCAAATCCTTTCGAGCGTAATTTTTCCAAGACGCGTTTTTCTGAAATCGTCAACAATTGTTTTTGCTGTTCGTTCATAATCAACTTCGCCGCCTCTGAGCATAAATTTTTTTGCCGCAGCAATGTCTTCATATATTTCCAAAGCGGTTTTGTCTTGCGTGTCCACATTATAACGCAAACTCAAAGCATTTGGATATAGTTTTTGCAACTTTTCAATCAGGACAAGGGCAAGTTCGCCAACATCAAAAACTTCATCACGAATTGACCCAACAAGAGCCAAATTCTCGCCTTGCCATTCCTCCGAAAAACTTGGCCACAATGTGCCGGGAGTGTCAAGGACTTCAAAAGTTGGAGTGACTCTAACCCATTGTTTTCCTTTTGTGACACCAGGTTTGTTGCCCGTCACAGCACGCCCTGCTCCACACAAATTATTCACAAGTGTGCTTTTCCCTGAATTTGGAACACCCAGCACCATGCAACGAAGAATTGCTGTGAGTCCTTTTGCTCGATACTTGTCAATTTTTGCTAAACAAAGTGTTTTTGCAACTGACTCAATTTTTGAAATAATTCCACTTTGTGTGCAATTCAAAGCCAAACAAGTTGAATTTGACGAACAAAAATATTTGCGAAATTGGTCTGTCACACTGTCGTCAGCAAGGTCAATTTTGTTCAAAACATAAATTATTGGCTTTCCGCCAACAAGTTCTTGAAATTTTGGATTGACAGAAGCCAAAGGTGCACGCGCGTCAAGAACATAAATAACAAAATCAACAGTCTTGATTTCTTTTTCCATTGTGCGAAGTGCTTTTGTCATGTGACCAGGGAACCAATTAATCTTCATTTTCGCCTCCCAAAATATCTGGTCTTCTCATTTTCGTGATTGCAAAAGATTTTTCTTTTCTCCACTTGTCGATTTCACCATGATTTCCGCTGAGCAAAACTTCTGGCACAGAAAGTCCCATAAACTCTTGCGGTTTAGTATATTGCGGATATTCAAGAAGTCCTGCACCTGAAAAACTTTCATTTTCAAGCGACTCGGCACTAATCACTCCATCACAAAGCCTCGCAATGCCATCAACCATCGCCATTGCTGGAATTTCCCCACCTGTGAGCACAAAATCTCCAATCGAAATTTCTTCGTCAACGCAAAGGTCAATCACTCTTTGGTCAACCCCCTCATAATGTCCGCACAAAATGACAAGGTGTTCTAGTCTTGAAAACTCATAAGCCACGTTTTGTGAAAAAGTTCTGCCACGAGGACTGGTGTAGACGACATGCGAAGTTGGTGTTTTGACTGACATAATGGCGTCGTAAATTGGTTGTGGTGTCATAACCATTCCAGCCCCACCACCATAAGGCGTGTCATCACATTTTTTGTGTTTGTCGAGCGTGAAATCGCGAATGTCAATAATGTTAATTTCAATTTTTCCGCTTTGTTGTGCTCTGCCCAAAATGCTTGTTCGAAGAGCGGAGAACATTTCTGGAAATAATGTCAAAATGTCAATCTTCATATCTTCATCTCCTCATAAAGAGTTTTGTCAACATATGCGACATTTGACGCAAGGTCAATATCAACAAACACTGCTTTTAGGAATGGAAGTTGATAAGTTCTTCCATTCGTAGATAAAATGTTGATGACATCGGCACTTCCAAATTGGTCAATATCAATAATTTTGCCAACACACTGCTTTGTGCCCGCATAAACAATATCAAGCCCCATGAGATCTTCAAGGAGATATGAATTTTCGTCAAGTTTGCCAAAATCATCACGAGAAACAAACAAATCTTTGTTTCTTAGTTTTTCGGCATCGTTTCGCGTTTTTATATTTGAAAAAGTGACATATGCATAACCAAATCTCACATCAATTTTTTCCACATCAAAAACCACTTTTTCGCGTCCAACAAAAAAGTGCTTAAAAGACGAAAATCTTTCAAGTTTATCCAGCATTGGTTTGACTTTAACCTCGCCTTTTATTCCCTGAGGTTTCAAAATTTTTCCGACAAGAATTTGATTTTTCATATTCACCCAATAATTTGAAAAAAGGGTCAACATTTTGCTGACCCACAAAGATTACTCTTTTGTTTCGCTCCCAATCTTAACAGCATATTTTTTGCCAGTTCCATTTGAAGCAGAACGAATGATTGCACGAATGCTTTGTGCAATTCTTCCATTTTTGCCAATAACTTTTCCAAGTTCGTCTTCGTTGACGACAACATGGATAACTGTTATATCGCCGTCTTCATATGATGAGACTTTTACTTCATCAGGAGTTTGAACAAGATTTTTTACAATGTATTCAACAATCTCTTCCATTTTTACTCCTTATTATTTTCTGTTTTCGATTGCGCCAGCTTTAACAAGCAATGCTTTTGCTGTGTCTGTTGGTTGTGCGCCATTGGCAATCCATTTTTGTGCTTTTTCAACATCAATTTTGATTTCAGCTGGATCTGTCAAAGGATTGTAGGTGCCGATGTTATCAATAAATCTGCCATCGCGTGGTGAACGAGAATCAGCAACAACAACTCTATAGAATGGTGCTTTTTTATCTCCAAGTCTTGTTAATCTAATCTTTACTGCCATGTTTTTCTCCTTTTATTGTATATATTTTAACACTTTCGTGAAAAAACCAAATTAAAATAATCCTCTCAAGCCACGTTTGTTTTTGAGTTGCTTCATCATGTCTTTGCTTTGTTCAAATTGTTTGAGAAGTGCATTGACATCTTGAATTGTCGTGCCACTTCCTGCGGCAATTCTCTTTTTGTTGCTCGACTTGATAAGGTCTGGATTTCTTCTCTCTTTTGGTGTCATTGATTGAATGATTGCCTTGTTCTTTTTGAGTTGGTTTTCATCAATATCAACACCTTTAAGTTTTGAGCCAAGCCCAGGAATCATTTCAATAATGTCTTTTAGACTGCCCATTTTTTTGAGATTTTGAAGCTGAGAGAGATAATCTTCAAAATCAAATGAATTTTCGCGAAATTTTTTTTCAAGTTTGAGCGCCTCTTCTTCACTCACAGCATTTTGTGCTTTTTCGATGAGTGTAAGAACGTCACCCATTCCCAAAATTCGCGATGCGATGCGGTCAGGATAAAATGGTTCCAAATCTCCAATCTTTTCTCCAATTCCACAGAATTTGATTGGTTTTGACGTGATTGCCTTGATTGAAAGTGCCGCCCCGCCACGTGTGTCACCATCAAGTTTTGTGATCACAACGCCCGAAATATCAAGTCTGTCATTGAACGACTTTGCAACATTAACCGCGTCTTGTCCTGTCATTGCATCAACAACAAGCAAAATTTCGGTTGGTTGAACAGTTTTTTTGATATTTTCAAGTTCTTCCATCAATTCTTCATTGATGTGAAGTCGTCCCGCTGTGTCAATAATGACTGTGTCAAAACCTTGTTTTGTTGCATAATCAATTGCTTCTTTTGAAGTTTTGACTGGGTTTTGAGTTCCACGTTCAAAAACTTCCGCATTTGCCGCTTTGCCAACAACTTTGAGTTGTTCGATTGCTGCTGGTCGATAAATATCGCACGCAACAAGCAAAGGTCTTTTGCCACTTTTTTTGAGATGAGCGGCAAGTTTTGCACACATCGTTGTTTTTCCTGCACCTTGAAGTCCACACATCATAATGATTGTTGGAGGTTTTGGCGAAACTTGAAGTTTTTGGTTTGGACTCGACATGAGTGCAACAAGTTCTTCATTGACAATCTTTATGACTTGTTGACTTGGTGTCAGACTTTGAAGAACCTCGTCTCCAAGTGCCTTTTCTGAAACTTTGCTGCAGAATTCTTTGGCAACCATAAAGTTGACATCGGCTTCAAGCAAAGCAACGCGGACTTCACGCATTGCCTCTTTGATTTCAAGAGCAGTGAGTTTTCCACGATTTGCAAGTTTGCTAAAAACATGATTAAGTTTTTCCGAAAGTCCAGAAAAAAGTGCCATTAAATCTCCTTGATTTTGTTTTCAATTTCATCAACAAATTGATGCTTTGAAATTTGGTTTGTTTTGAATTTATTGATTATTTCTTGCAAACCCTCAACCTTTTCAACAAGTTTGAACTTATCTTCAAACTCCAAAAGTTTGTCTTCGCTTTTCTTGATTGTGTCAAGAACTGCTTGTCTTGAAATTGAAAGGTTTTGTGCAATTTCACTGAGCGTTTTGTCTTCAAAATAATACTCGGTCATAACAAGTTTTTGGTTTTCACTCAAAACCGCCGAATATTCGTCAAACAATCGTGAAATCTTTAAATTTTTTTCCAAACTCATAACAAATCCTGTAAAGCAATTTGACTTTACAAACAAACTTTATCATATCAAAAAACGTTTGTCAACACTTTTATATAAGTTTTAGAATTATTAGGTTGGTTTTTCCGAATTCTTTTGGTTTTATCACGAGATGTCCATCTTTTATATCAATAAAGTTTTTTAGCTCAACAATTTCTTCTTTTTTTTCTTCGAGCAAGTCAACTCCGAATTGCTTTTGATATTTTTTTAGGTCAATCCCCTCACGAGTTCGAAGGGCAAGCATAACAAATTCTTCTTTTGCCTCATCTTGCGACACAACATGAGTGCGATGTGCGTTTTTTTGCGATAAATATTTTTCAAAACAAGACGAGTTGGCAATTCGCTTTCCATCAACAAAAGAATGTGCAGCAAGTCCAAATCCCAAATACTCGCCCAGTGTCCAATAAACTTGATTATGTTTGCATTCAGAACCTCGCTTTGCAAAGTTGGATATTTCATAGCGCAAAAACCCAATGTCTGCCAAATACTTCACAACATCATTATATAAATCAACTGAATTGTCATCGGACATAATGTATTTTTTCTTGTCTTTCAGCGCACAAAGTGGAGTATGTTTTTCAACCATAAGCATATAAGTTGAAATATGTGTGATTCCCGCATTGACAAGAATGTTAATTTCATCAAAAAGACTTTGTTGTGTCTGCCCAGCAAGTCCAATCAATAAATCAGCACTAATGTTTTGAAACCCTGCTTTTTTTGCGTCGCAAATTGCACGCAATGCGATTGCATGGTTGTGTTTGCGACCAAGAAAATGAAGCAAGTTGTCATCAAGCGACTGCACGCCAAAACTAATGCGATTAAATCCTGCACCCTTGTAATCTTTGAGTTTGTCAAAAGTTGCAGAGTTTGGGTTGCATTCAATTGAAATTTCAGCGTTTTTTGATACATTAAAGTTTTGTCTTATCATTTCAAGAGTTTTGGTGATAAATTTGGATTCAACAAAACTTGGTGTTCCACCACCAAAAAATATGGTTTGAACAATTTTGCCACATTGCCCTTTTGCTCTTTGTGAAATTTCGCTCCAAAGTGTTTTGAAATAGTCTTCAACTTGTTTTTTGTTTGGCACAAAAGACGAAAATGCACAATAAATGCATTTGCTTTCACAAAACGGAATATGAACATATATTGAAAGATTAGTCATTGTTATCAAGTTTGAGAATGGACATAAATGCTTCGCTTGGAAGTTCAACAGAGCCAACTTTTCTCATTCTCTTTTTGCCTTCTTTTTGTTTTTCAAGAAGTTTTCTTTTTCTTGAAATATCGCCACCATAACATTTTGCAAGAACATCTTTTCGCATTGCCTTGACTGTTTCACGGGCAATAATTTTGTTGCCAATGCATGCCTGAATAGGCACTTCAAAAAGTTGACGCGGAATAACCTCTTTAAGTTTTTCAGCAATAGCCCTTCCCCTTGCATAAGCCTTGTCTTTGTGAACAATAAGACTCAGTGCATCACACACTTCATTATTAAGCAAAATATCAAGTTTAACAAGGTCACTAGGCATAAATCCAACAAGTTCATAATCCATGCTTGCATAACCCTTTGTTCGAGATTTGAGTGCATCAAAAAAGTCATAAACAATTTCATTGAGTGGCAAAGTATACTTCATTTGCACTCTTGTTTTGTCAAGATATTGCATATCTTTATAAATTCCACGCTTGTCAGAAATGAGGTCCATAATCGCCCCAACATACTCAGGCGGTGTAAAGATTGACATATCGACCATCGGCTCTTCAATTCGGTCAATTTCAGAAGGCGGAGGCAAAAGTGTTGGGTTCGAAACTTCAAGCATTTCGCCGTTTGTTTTATAAACATGATAGGAAACCCCAGGAGCAGTCGTGATGATGTCAAGTCCAAACTCTCTTTCAAGTCTTTCCGTGATGATTTCCATGTGCAAAAGCCCCAAGAATCCGCATCGAAAACCAAAGCCCAAGGCAACAGAACTTTCTGGTGTGAAAATCAAAGATGCATCATTAAGTTTGAGTTTTTCAAGTGCATCTTTAAGGTCTTGATACTTTGAACCGTCAACCAAGAACACACCACAAAAGACAACAGGTTGAACATTTTTATATCCCGGCAAAGACTGTTCGCATGGTTGGACTGCATTTGTTATCGTGTCGCCAACCTTTGTGTCAGAAACATTTTTTATGCTTGCAGCAATATATCCAACCTCGCCCGCAGTGAGAGAGTCTTGCATTTTCATGGAAGGCGCAAAAACACCAACCTCTGTGACATCATAAACTTTGCCAGTCGTCCACATTTTGATTTTATCGCCGACTGCAACCTTTCCGTCAACAATCCGAACCATGCTGACCGCACCCTTGAAATTGTCATAAAAACTATCAAAAATTAGTGCTCGAAGTGGTTTTTGTTCGTCACCTTTTGGGCATGGAAATTCTGTTATAATTTTTTCCAAAACGCTTTCAATGTTGATTCCATCTTTTGCTGAAATGCATGGAACATCATTTGCAGGAAGTCCGATTATGTCTTCAATTTCTTTTTTGCAATTTTCGACATCTGCACTCGGCAAGTCAATTTTGTTGATTACGGGCAAAATTTCAAGATTGTTTTCAACCGCAAGATAAAGGTTTGCAAGCGTTTGTGCTTGCACGCCTTGAGTTGCGTCAATAATGAGAATTGCACCCTCACACGCAGCAAGAGAGCGCGAAACTTCATATGTGAAGTCAACATGCCCCGGAGTGTCAATGAGATTAAGCAAATACTCTTCGCCTTGATACTCATAAAACATTCTCGTCGGCGTGAGTTTGATTGTGATACCTCGCTCTTTTTCAATGTCCATGCTGTCGAGAAGTTGACTTGTCATGTCGCGCTTTGCGACAGTGTTTGTTTTTTCAATCAAACGATCGGCAAGTGTGCTCTTGCCGTGGTCAATGTGTGCAACAATACAAAAATTTCTAATATGTTTTTGGTCCAATTCATACCTCAAATACTTTGAAATAATATCAAATTTTTAACAATATTGCAAATATTTTAAATAATGTAATAAATTGTTGGCATATTTTTGAATTTCATGTTATATTAGTTGAGTTAAAGGGGTAAAATATGGATTTATTTCACACTTGGCTGGTTGAAAAATATATTGCTCACCGAGGGCTTCACGATAATAATTCTGCAGAAAATTCACTTTCTGCTTTCAAAAACGCAATCGAAAAAGACTATGCAATCGAACTTGATGTTCATCAAATTTCAGACGGAACTCTCGTTGTTTTTCATGACAACACTCTTTCCCGCATGACAGGAAAAGATGGTTATCTTCAAAGCCTCACAAAAAAAGACCTCAAAAACTACAAACTCGGTGGAACAGAAGATTGCATTCCAACACTTGACGAAGTTCTCAAACTTGTTGCTGGTCGCGTTCCTCTCCTCATTGAGGTCAAAAACGAAACAAAAATTGGAAGTCTTGAACAAAAACTTTACGACACATTAAAAAAATATAATGGCGAATATGCAATTCAATCTTTCAACCCATATGTTTTGATATGGTTCAAAGAAAACGCACCCGAAGTTATTCGTGGTCAACTTGCAAGCAAGTTCAAGCATGTCAAATTATCATGGATAAAAAAATTTGTTCTCAAACGTTTCAAACTCAACAGACAGAGTCAACCTCACTTCATCTCCTACGATGCTGACGACCTTCCATCACGTTTTATTCGCAAATACAAAAATCTCCCACTTCTCGCTTGGACCGTTCGAAGCCAAAACGATTATCTCAATGTAATCAAATATTCAGACAATATAATTTTTGAAGGTTTTGAACCAAAAATCTAAAATTTAAGTTGAGCATATTGCTCAACTTTTTTATTTGAAGTTGACTACACCAACAATAATAGTTTATTATTCTTTATAGGAGTAGTTATGAAACAAAAATCGTTTACCCAAAAATTATTTGCTTGGATATTTGGAATATTTGCAACAATCATCATTCTTGCACTTGCAGGAATGTTGTATATCAGCGTTCGCTATAAAATCAATCCCATCATCGCATATAATCAAATCAAACAAATCAACCAAACAGGTGACGCAAACGCGCTCGCACCAAACAGTTTTGGCACGATTGACATGGAATCAGCAAAAACAAGTTTTGATGACAAATTGCCCGGCTACATAAAATTTGATGAACAAAATGGCTATGTTTTTTCAGATAATGTTGCAACAGCAATAAGTGGAGACATCAATCTCACAGACAAACAAGTTGGTGCAATTTTTAACAATATATATTGCTCAAAAGATAAAGCTGAAATCCAAACAAGTTCAACACAAAACCTAAAAGAATATGGTTTTAAAATCTTGCAAACATCTTTTTCAAATTTGGTTGGCGAAGCGGAAAATTTGTCAATAGATATAAATATCGTTGCAAAAATTGAAACAGCAAAACTAAAAGAAAAAATGAACCAATTTCCCCACACTCTAATCAAAAAGCACCTTCCCGACCACCTATACATTTCAACAACTTCAACACTTTCTAAAAATATCAACCCAATGACAAATTCTGTCACAAGCAAAGACTTCAAAATCAACAACCTTTCAGAACAACAATCTCAAAATTTTTTAACAATGATAAATGCTGTGGATTTTGGGAACAGCCAGCAACTGTCAAAAGCAATTGGCGAATTATTTGCCCGCCTTGTGATTGGAGATAATGAAAATTTGGGTCTATGCAACGAGCTGATTGATTATGGTGTCGCAGATTATAATTTTGTGAAAGTTGACAACAAAGTTCAATTTGTTATTTCAACAAAAGCAATCTCTCCAACTCAACCAACCCACACTCACTCAATGCAACAAAAAACAACAAAAATGCTAATGTGCACCGGCAAAGTCATCAACTATTTTCATTGTTCTGTTTGTAAAAAAAATTTCCTCGAAGAAGAAGGAATAACTGAATTTTCGTTTTCATCAACTTCGCACTCGCCGACACAAAAGTTTGATAATCAAAATCATTGGACGGAGTGTGTTTTGTGCGGTGAAATTGTTGATGCAAAACAAAAGCACAACGCAGATAGATATAAAACAACAAGGACCGAACACTACAAAGTTTGCGATGTTTGCAAAAAAGAATTTGGGCGAGAAGCACATAATTTGGTTAATGACGTGTGCACAATTTGTGATTACACCGAAAACATGATGATAAAATGTAACACTGATTATGCCTATAACATTTTGGGAACATTTGCAAAAAAAGATAAATATCAAGCATTCTATAACCAGATTAACTCAGTTGTTGTTAATTTTCATAATGACAGCACAAGGAATGCAGACAAGCAAGATAAATTTTATAATTATTATGTTGACGAATTTAATTTGAATTACAAAGACTTTGGTCTAACCACAAACGAAGCGTTTAGAATATGGTCATTCTACAAAGCCGACCACCCACTCATTTATTGGCTTTCAAACACAATGATATACACAGACAAAGAACTTGGACTTCGTGTTGATGCCGACTACATAAATGGTTCTGTTCGCAACTCTCTGACACAAAAACTTTATGCAAAAATTCAAGAATATTTGACTCTTGTCGAAAATGAAACATCACCATATCAAATTGCATTTGCTTTCCATGACAAAATCATTGAAGACATCGACTACGCAAAAAATGCATCTGGCGAACCGGAAGAAGCACCTTGGGCTCACAATATTGTTGGCGTATTCGAAAAGAAATCTGCTGTATGCGAAGGATATGCGGAAGCATTTGGAGTCTTGCTCAATGCATGCAAAATCAACAATATTTATGTCAGCGGAAAAAGCGAAGGGCAAAATCATGCATGGAACTTGGTCGACCTTGGTGGCGGCAACTGGTATTGGTATGACCTGACATGGGACGACCAGCCAGAATCTGAATTTGGTATCATCTATGACTATATGTGTGTTGAAGGTGCAACATTCAAAAATCATGTCGTTGACGAAATTATTGTCACAATGCAAGAAGAAGGGTTTGACTATTCCTATGCCCTGCCCACTCCAAGCACAACAAAATACACTTCATCTGATTTGCAATATGGTGATTATTTTTCAAAAGGTAAATTCAATTATGAAGTGTGTGGATACAATCGTTTGCAACTCGTTTCAACAACAGGACTAACAAATATTGTTGATTTAAGCAACACAATAGAACATCAAGGCAGAGTCTTCAACTTGCACATAATCGGAAAAGATGCTTTTGCAAACAACAGGCACATTCAGTCAATTTCCATTCCAACCAATGTAAAATACATTTGTAATTTTGCATTTTACGGCACAACATCACTAAACAAAATTGAATTTAAGGACACAAAGAACAACTGGTTGAGAAAATGTTCATTCACAAAAGAAATGATTGATGTTGCAAGACTTAAAAACCAACAAAATAATGTTTCTTTACTCAACGAATACTATCAAAACAAATACCAATATATTTGGGAAAAACGCGTTGCATAACCCCACAAAAAAACCATGATTTCTCATGGTTTTTTTGTTATGCTCTTTCTCGTGTGTTATTCATTTGATAATATTCATCGCTCAATGCTTTGAGATTTGTTGCATTGATAAGACTTCTAATATATCTTGCTCGAACCTTGTTTTCTTCAACAGGGATTGCGCCCTGTGCTGTTCTTTTGTTGACTCTGTCAACATTGATTTCTGGAAGGTCAGTAAAAACATATATTGAGATGATTTTATATCCTTTTTTCTTTGCTCGTTTAATCATATCAAGCTTGCTTTCGTGTGAGAGAACTGTTTCAAAAATAAATGTTTTATTCTCGTCAACCAAACGATTGAATTCATTCGTCGCATAAAGCATGCTCAACCTTTCACGTTCGTTTTGGTCTTTAACATCTTTGAACTTTGTTTGAGCATAAATGCCAGCATTAACAAACTTGTCGCCAAAAATTTGGTAATTGATAAAATTTGTGACAAGCGTGCTTTTGCCACTTCCGTTGGGTCCTGCAATAATATAAACAACAGGCTTTTTTGAGGGTATTGCCTCTTTTTGACTTTGCGCAAGCAAAATGTCAAAAATAGTGTCAAAATCATAATATTTAAATCTTGAATTGATATTCAAAAAGAAATCTTTGAGTGGTGTGTTAGTCATTTTGTTCTCCCATAAATTTTTTGCGTTTTAAGTTTTTTTCACGTCCATTGTTGCTTGGTGTGTAATAAATTCTGTCTTTTAATGAATCTGGCAAATATTGTTGTTTGACATATCCCCCATAGTTGTGTGGATATTTATATTTCACTTTTTTTGTGTCAAGATTTGACGGATGATTGAGTAAGTAAAATGGAATGTTGTCATCTTTGTTATTTTTTGCATCATCTGCTGCCTTATTCATTGCAACGAGGACTGAATTTGATTTTTCCGCTTCACACACATAAATTATTGCATGAGATAGCGTCAAAAGACATTCCGGCACACCCAAGTTTTCCACTGAATACAATGCCATCGTTGCCATCAAAAGTGCATTGCTGTCTGCCATTCCCACATCTTCACTTGCGTGTGCAATAAGTCGCCTTGCTATAATACGTGGGTCAACCCCGCCCTGAATAAGTCTTTGCATATAGTATAATGCCGCATCAGCATCGCTTCCGCGCAGGCTTTTGCAAAACGCACTCAAAATGTCATAAAACAAATCTTCGTCAAGCGACATTGCTCGGCTTTGAGTTGATTGCTCTGCAATTTCAAGCGTAATTTCAATTTCACCGTTTTGATTTTTTGGCGTGGACTTGACCGCAAGTTCCAAAGAATTGAGTGCATTTCTCACATCTCCGCCACTTGCATAACAAAATTGGTCAAGTGCATCATTTGATATTTTTAAGTTGAGATTTCCATAACCATTTTGTTTGTCTTTGATTGCCCTATCAAGTGCTTTCAAAATGTCATTTTTTTCAAGCGATTTGAACTCAAAGATTTTGCATCGAGACACAATCGCACGAGTCATTGACATATAAGGATTCTCTGTTGTTGAGCCAATAAACACAATCGTTCCTTCTTCAACAGCAGACAAAATGCAATCACTTTGAGCCTTGCTCCAACGATGACACTCGTCAAGCAAAAGATATGTCTGAATTCCGAACATTGCTTTTTCGCGTTTTGCTTCATCAATAATCTTTTTTGCGTCTGCAACACCGCTTGAGACTGCGTTTAGGCACGCAAACTTACCTTTGCAAACATTTGCAATAATACGTGCCAAAGTCGTTTTCCCAACGCCGGGCGGACCATAAAAAATGCAACTTGGCACCATACCACATTCAATGGCTCGCCTAAGCAACATGTTTTTCCCAACAATATGTTCTTGACCAACAAACTCGTCGAGCGTTTTTGGTCGCATCCTTTCCGACAGTGGAATGTTTGAATTTATGTCAATCATTTTTTCTCCATAAACCAATATACAATAAATGGAAATCTTTTCAAAACAATTAACTAATATTCAACAAAAATTTCAGGCGTTGTGATGCCATGAAAACAAAAACTTGTGAAGTTTCGATAGCACACACCATCAATTGAAATTTGACAAATATTCGAATTGCTTTTTTTTCTTGTAATCAAGAACTTTTTGTTTTCAAATTCGACTGTTAAAACAAAATCTTCATCAATTTTTGGCTTTGAAAAATTCACTCTGTCGTCCTTTATTTTGACACCAAGAAAACTTTCAATAAAAATGTTTTGTGCAGTGCTCAAATCAATTTCCCCACTCTTCAAACAAAACATAAAATCTTGAAGACTTGAATATTCTTTTTGTGAGGTTTGACATAAAACAAAATTATATTTTTTGTAATAACTTTGTTCACAATTTTCAAATGCCGCTTGAAGTCTTTTGTTTAACCTTTCATCAGTCGTTGACCACGATAATTTTGAATTATTATTTTTTATTTCAATATTATTAATATTGTTTTTGGTGGAATAAATAATTAAATTATTATTTATTTGATTTTTTGACAATATTAGTTTTGAACCATTTTGAATTGCACCTTGAATACTTATTGTTAATTCTGGATTACTTAATGGCGATATTAACCATCCATTTTTCCCACTATCTTTTATTAACCAGTTTTGCCCATCTATTCCTTTATAATCTGATTGTATTATTTCTGTTCCTTCTTTTATACTATTTCCTTTTGCTGTCAAACTTTTTCCTGTATGCATTGCCGTTATTTTATAATATCCTTCTTGATATTCAAAATAGAACTTTTGAGCTGTAGCATTTCCATAATTCCATATATCTACTTTTGCACCATTTGCTTTATCGCTTCCTGCTACTTCTAATGTTTTATTACTATCAACTCCTACTGCTATTTTGTATATTCCATTACTTTGTAATTTTTCTGTTTTCTTTATTGAAGAATAACCTTTTAAACTATAATCAGAAGTTTCTTGAATTTCTTCATTTACTATATTAGTATCCTTTTCTAATTCTTTGTTTTCTTCTACTATAT
>OKWJ01000777.1_pt1 | contig 32279 bp, 16 predicted proteins | sample 1607121 | NCBI WGS metagenome assembly OKWJ01 (sample SAMN04414080, study PRJEB24778) | human gut metagenome | material: faecal | host: Homo sapiens | reverse complement strand
TTGAGATACTCGATGACGTAGCCGTTGCCGTCAAACGTACCGCCGAAGCCCGTCACGTCGCCTGCTTCCTCTGTCTTTGCCGTGGACACGAACAGACTGCCGTTGATCGTTGCGATCTTGCCTTCAGCCGCTTTGAGAACGTTTTTGAGATATGTTCCGTTGCCGCTCCACGTTGAAGTTGTCGTTTTGCCGTCATCACCTATCACCGTGAAGAACGTATTGAGGATGGATATAACGCTTTCTGTAAACTTGCCGACTATATCTTTGGTAAGTTTATACGATGTCGGGATTGTAGAACTTTCGCTCGTCGTAGTCGCATAGTAGCCCCAAGTGTTTGCGGGGATATTGTCTTGTGCGTTTGCCTCGATATTGAGGAATACCGAATAGCCTTTTGCTTCCAACTCGGTAAAGTATTCGTCCCACGTCGTTGCCTTTGAATCGGTTATAGGCGTGTCTTGCGGAAGTTCGAACTCACCCTTGTCATAATCGTCCGCACTTACGACGCTCACCCACTTGTAGCCCGAAGATACGATCTTGATAATTTCAAGATTGCCGGGGTTCTGGCTTGCCGTGTAATAGAAGGACGCTATGAGCAAGCGGGCAAGCGAGTTGATTTCGTATTCATCTCCCGTGGACACAAAATATGCAATGGTCAACGTCGGTTGATTGCTCAAACGATAGTTGAGATCCATACCGTTTGTCGGATCGACCTTTGCGCCGAGGCGTTCGCTGTTTTGAGAACCTCTGATCGTCGTATAGCCGCGATATTCTCTCTTCGTGTAACCCTCCTCGGCAGTATGGTCTTTGCCGTCCGCATACATCCAGCCGTTTGACACCTTGATTTTGGCATCAGCCTTATCCATATCTTTGTTCGTGCCGGTTATAGGCTTCCAATCCGTATTGTAGGTGTTGTCGTCGTTTGCGTAGCTTTGCGCAGTGTCGGAGTACTCGACACGCACGGATTTGACGGTGATTTCAATTTGAATACTCGCCGCTCCGCTTGCGTTCTTATTCTTCGAATCTCTCGAATCGTACACGGTTACGCTTTGTATTGCAGCCGCCGTACTGTCGCTTTCGCTATACTTGTTGCCGCCTTCTGCGGACGAATCGTAAACGTTGAACGTATAGTTTGCCGCATCCGTACCCGTCATTGTGAATACGAGTTTCTTGAAATACTTGCCTGCCGACGCTTTCTTGAACGTACCGTCGGCGTCTTTGTATACGTCGTTGACGTATTTCGAGAAATCAAAGTAATTTCCGCTATTGCTGTTGCGCGTGTTGTCAGCCTCTTGATATCGTGCAACAACGTTGATATTGTCGCTGCCAAGAACACCGCTCACTGTAAATCCTTCGCCCGTGCGATACACTTCGCTGTTGCCGTTGCCACTTGCTCCGGCTTCACCGCCGTACCACACGTCATTGGTAAACGTCCTGGTCGCCTTGCCGCTACGCAACTTGTTGAGAGCCACCTTGATATGCGCCGGCGTGATTTGTCCGACGTTTTTACTTTCACTTCCCGTACCGACGTATTCGTAGTTCGCATTTTGCTTAAGCACATAAGTGAACACCACTTCTTTGTCGTTGCCGACATTTTTGTCTGTGTACACATAGCTAATAGTAAACAAATCCGAAGTGCCGTGTGCGCCGCCATTTTGGGATTCGGTATTAAACACGAACGGTGTGCCGGATATACCAAATCCCGCATCATAAACTTTGCTTGTCGTACCGCCTGCATACTTGATGATTATCTGGGATTTTTCAATCTCAAATTTTTTCTCGCAAGTAGTACCCGAAATCACATAGTTGTCGATAGTAGATTCCACTTCATCATTGACAATTCTACCATTCAACGCACTACTTTTGATGCTCATCTCATAGTCATTGCCGGCATCGACTTTCTTGCCTTGAAGCGTAAATTTGATGGCATCATTGCCATATCCCGTTTTGACAATCGCATAATCAAGAGAGCTAGACTGTAATGCCGCACCTGTACCACCGCCGTTGATTCCGGACACCGTCAAGCCATGAGCACTAAGGTCATAAACAAATTTCAAATTGGACGTATTCCACGTCACGGTTATCGGTCTGGGTTTAATTTCGTAAGTTGTCGAATCCGAGCCGGAAATCGTGTAGTTGTCGGACGTATCGACCTCGCCGCTTCCGGCAGGACGCTTTGCAGGAGAAACGGCAATTGCGTTGCCGCTCGTTCCGCCTATCTTAATGCTATACTTACCTACGTTGACCAGCGATTCTTTTTGAGCACTATCGCCTTCAAGAGTTGCGGAGAATTTGATCGAAATCGTATCGTTACCCCACGGAATCGTACCGTTGGTCACCTCATCTCCGTTAACTTTTAACGTAGGCGTATGTGCCGTTCCGTCGTAGACCTTTTCACCGCCCGTCAAACCGCTCAATTTAAGTTCTTTTTTGTTGATAGTCCAATTTGCCGTGTCGGTCGCAATGTCGTAGTTGCTGTTTCCGCCGTCGGATGCCGTTGCCACGTAAACGCCGTGATTGATTGTGTTTACACCCGCTGATTTTGCGGAGGCATTCACGCCGCTCACGGAATAAGTATAGTACGCCTCTCCATTTCGCGTAACGACAACGGACACTTTGACGGAATCACCGGATATTATGCCGACATCGCCCGATTGTGCATTGACTTTTACTGTTGTCAAGCCTTGATGTTCGGTATTGTAGATATACGTTCCGTCTCCTTTAAGCGTCAAAGTCAGATTGCGTTTTTCAATCTCATAGCTCTTCGATTGCGGAATAATCGGATACGAGCAGTTGACTTTGTTTGCTTCGATAAATGCCGTTTCGTTCTTGTTTTGAGCAATAGTTGCCGTATATGTTCCTGCATTCACTCCCGTCGTAAACGTGATTGTTATAGACTTATTGTCGCTTGTAGTACCCCAAACAGCGTTTGCGCCCGTTCCGCTCATTGTCGGAGCGAAGAACTTCTTTACGAAATTTTCAAATCCGTCTATCGCGCTCTTTGCAGTAATGGTAAGTGTGATAGTTCCCTTTTCCTTTTTATCGTACGGGTGAGAACCGCCTGCACCTCTCCACTCAAACATCAATTCATTGTCGGAAATCGACAATTTTATGGATTGTTTCAAACTTTCAACGCCCTTATCGAGTTTAAGCTTATAGTTGCCCGCGCTCAATGTTGCGAATGCGATATAATACTCGCCTTTATCTCTTGCGCCGCTTATATCGATGGAATTGCTATTTGAATAAATCGTATAAGTTACGTTTTCAACGCCATCGATTGTAACGCTACCGGTTTTCATTGTATTCGGAGTGCCGCTGTTGAATAACGGAGCGGATTTTCCGAGTGCATAAGCAGTCGGCGAGAACAATGCAAGTTGCGAAATATCGTCGTTATATTTAAATCCCTCGACTTTCCAACTAAAAGCATGCGTTTTGTTATCGAATATAACGGAATCCGGGTTGTTGGTAGTCGGCACGCCTTTCAACGTAAGTGTTGCTTGTTTGACGCTGAAATTCGTTGTTTTATCAAGCGTATATTGCGCGCCGGACGTCGCTGTTGTAGTGACTGAAATCGTGTACGTCTTTGCGTTTGTAAAGTCGATAAAGCACGAGAAGTCCTTTGTCTGTTTGTCGTCAGGTTCGGTGACGTTGTAAAGCGAATCGCTTGCGTCCCAACCGTTCGTTGCGCCCGGATCGGTCATTCCTTCGGCGGAAATAACAATACCGCCGGCAGAAGTTTTGTCGAAATGTGTGCCGTCCCACGTAAACGTATAGCTTTCGTTGTCGCTTGAAATCGTAATGACAATACCTGCGTTTTTGCCTGCTTCGGGAGCGATGTTGCCGACGACGAGTTTCATATCGTGTTTAACCGTTCCGTCGCCTTCTTGTTTTCTGTCTTCACCGTAAGTTCTGTCCGTATTTGCGGTAAATTCGGCGGTGAGATCACGTTTGTTTATCGTCCAACCTATTGCAACGCCGCCGACGACGTGCGGTTTGCCCTCGCTGTCGAAATAATAGATATTGACTTGCGAATGGAAGGAACCGGGATTGGTTTGTGCGCCGTCCGTGCCTTGTCCACCCGCAGTCGTGGTGTCTGCGGAATAGCAGTAACTATTCGGCTTGCCCGTTGCAGTTTCGGGATTTTTGATATAGCTCACGGTTTCGCCTTCCGAAGCGGTTATGCCGACGGGAGCGTAACGCAAATAGCCGTTGAACGTCAACGCTTTGCCTTTTGAAATCGTGCGATAATACACAGCGACGTTTTCGGCAAGCGCGTCGGCGTTGGTCGTGAGCGTTTGGATATAGAACTTGTTGCCTTGGTTGGTTGCGCTCGGTCTGGATTTTCCGGACGTTGCCATATAGAGATAGTATCCGCTCTCCGTACCTGCCGCGGTTGCGGTTGCATAAAGCGTGGATTTTTGAGGTGCGCCATTTCCGAGAACGATATCGGATGCAAGCGGATTTTTCACATTGTCGTCATTACCCTCGTTGCGCTCGCTCGACGTATATGCGTCCGCAATTCGTTTCCAATATTGCAGATTCGCATTTGTGGAGTGTTCTGCGTTTATCGTGCCGATTGTCTTGTCCGTTGCGTAAACGAAATACCAACCGGTGTTGTTTGCACCCGTCGTATAAGTAGGCGCGTTTGCAATGGGTTTAACCCACGCGCCGTTTTTGATTTGCGCAGAAGTTTCGCCGAGTTTATCTTTGAAGTAGTCATACCAAGTCAACTGTTCAACGTTCTCGCCCAGCGTAATGGTCTTGCCGTTGTAGGTGTGCGTGCCGGGATAATCGTCGTAATAGGTCTTTGGCGTGTACATCTTGCAGAAATCTTCCGTAAACACGATAGGTTGCTCTCCGACGTACTCGATAATGGTTTCAAACTTGCCGAGATCTTGTTGCAAATTCTTGACGTCGGTACCTGCAAGGATAGCGTTTGCATAGCCCTTAACCCAGTACGAAGTGCTTGCGTCGGTGTCGGTTTTTGCAAGGCCGATGATACCGCCCACGTTCTTCGAGCCTGTGAATGTGCCTTCTATTGCGTATGCGGAAGTTATGACGGTGCCTATGCCGTCGGTCGCGCCTACGATACCGCCGACGTTTTCGCCGCCCTTGACGGTGGTGTTGTAGGCAAGCATATTGCTTATATTCACGTTTTCTGCAAGAATAATGCCGACAATGCCACCGACGTTGTTGATGCCATTTGCGGTGACGTTGCCGTTTGCGTAGTAGGTATTTTTGTTTTGCTCGGTGCCCCAGCGCACATTCTTACCGATGACGCCGATTGCGCCGCCGACGCCGCCCCAACCTGTTGATTTGTTTGTTGCTGCATCTTTAGCAACAGAAATCGCATTGGAATCCGGATTTGCCGTGAGCTCTCCCGAAGCCTCAAAGTGAGTGTTTTCCACCTTGACGTAATCGTCGGCGAGCGTAATACCGACACCGGTAAGAATAGTTTCAAGCGGAGTAGGCACGCCGATGAAACCGACCGAGCCACCCACGGCGTTGACCGCTGCGATTGACAAATTGCCCGAACTGTTGACAAATTGCGCGTATTTGACGGGTCCTGCCAGCACGCCGATAGAGCCGCCCACAAAGCCTGTTGCAGTGACTGTGCCGGTGTTCTTGAAATTGACGGTATGGCCGTTGTCTACGCCCTCGATTTTGCCCACGAGTACGCCGATTGAGCCGCCCGCATAGTAGCCGGTTGCAGTGACTTGGCCGTCATTGACAAACAATGTTGCAACATTATTCTTTGCGGTGATTGTGACGTTCTTGCCGACGTAGCCGAGCGAACCGCCGACGAACTTACCGCCCGAAACGTTACCGCTGTTGGTGAACGTACCTGCGATTGCGCCCTTGCCCGAATCCTCGGTGCGAAGTGCGGACGGAGAGTCGAGTTTGCCGACCACGCCGCCGACGTAGTCGCCCGTGCCCGTGACGCTACCCGTATTGTTTATTGAAAGGTTCTTGATTTTGTTTTGTTGTTCTTCAGAGAGCGTAACGCCGCCGATTGTCGTGTCTGCCTCACCGCCGCCCGTGGTGAGCAAGCCGTCGTTGAGTCCGATGATGCCTCCCACGTTGTTTGCGCCTTTGATTGCACCGTTTTGTTTGATGGTACCCTTGACGATATCGACGATTGCATAGTCGTCTTGTCCGCTTACGCCCTCGTTCTTGCCGACGATACCGCCGACGTTATCGTGCGAACCCGTAACGGATGCGGTGATTGTGATTTCGAGCGTGCCCGACTTATACGCCTTTGCGTTTGCGATGTTCGAGCCGATGTTGAGGGTGCTTCCCGAGTTGTTCACGCCGATAAAGCCGCCGACTTCGCTCGTACCTTTGATTTTGCCGCCGATTGTGATTTCGGTGCCGTTGAGCGCGCCGACCGTTGTATTTTCAAGTTTATCCGTCGTATCTGCGAGAATATAAACCGTGCCGATATTCTTGCCGATGAAACCGCCGACGTTTTCGGCATTTTCGGTTGACATATTGGGAGCGACGTTGAATTTGCCTATAAACGTTGCCTTGTTCGTACGTCCTGCCACGCCGCCGACGTTTGCCGCCGCCAGAGTTATGTTGATATTGCCACCGACGGTGACATTCGATCCCGACGCGAAGTTTGCGCCCGAACCCATATCGCCCACGATACCTCCGATACAACTTATCGCCGCGTCCGATGTTGATGATTGATTGGTTGTACCAACCGTAACGTTGATTGTGCCAAGGAATTTTGATGTTCCGCTAAACGTGGTTGTAAGCGGGCTTGTAGTGTCTGTTGAGTCCTCGGTGAATCCCACTAGACCGCCGATTGCCGTGCCGTGCTTGGGATTTTCCGAAATGTTACCGCCGCCTTGTTTTATACGCTCGATTGTGGTGTTTGCGCCCACTATGCAGCTGTCGATATAACCGCCTTTTGCATTGGACATACCGCCTGCGATACCGCCAAGGCTATGCTCGCCCTTTATGGTGACAGTATCTGTGGTGTCTGCGCTGTTGCCGACCTCGCACCCTGTGATGAATGCCGCCACATACTCCGAGCCGTATCCTAGCACACCGCCGATATGACTGCTTTCTGTTGCGCTGTTTGCGGCTTGAATTGCCGCCTTTTGCACAATGCACCTCTCGATACGCACGGTGTTGCTCTTTCCGCTTGCTCCTGCGTCACCACCGACATAACCGAGAACACCGCCGATGTTGCTCTTTGCGGATTCGATACTGCCGCTTGAAGAAATGGAGCAATTGCGGATAGTGGTGGTGATACCTGCATTGTACGTATTGCCTTGCTTAGGATCAGCCATACCTACAATTCCGCCTGCATACGCATTAGCCCCATATGCACCAACTACCGTTGAACCTTTCACGATACAGTTTTCAACAACAGAGTTGCCGTATACCATACCGACAATGCCACCTGCCGTGGCAACTACTGTTGTGCCAGCTTTTTCATGGGAAAAAACTTGGCTATTACCACCGACTCCAACATATTGCACAATGGCATCTTCTATAGTTGAGAAGAGTCCTGCGTGAGTGTTTTTATACCCTTTTATTGTCACTCGCAACGAATCGATGATTGTTGCAAAACTAGCTTCCGCTGTACCCTGTTGACCGTTGATTGTTCCTTTGAACGAATTGCCTTTTCTACCGATAGCAATGAAGTTTTGCAAATTTAATGTGGTTTTTTTACTTTCGCCAAGATTCCTATAGTTGTTTTCTATCCAAGTCCCATATTCTTGGGCAACAGAGTTGACGTTGCCTTTGTCATCAGACCAACCTTGATTGCATAATGCACCTTTTGCAAACAAGTGGTAACTTTTGCCCTCATGGTAGTTTCCTTTACTGTCTTTTGCCTTATACGCATTACTGTCTTTGAGGTTGGTTGACGTGCTAGATGTTGTTGGGAAAACAATTGTTTCAGAACATACCCCTGATAGATTGTTGGTGCTGTTCGCAAACTCTATAATTTTTCCGTTAAAATCAAATCCGTTATCAACAAGTGCTTGCATACCCATAAGATCGATGCCGTCTTTAATGATGTATGGATATTGATCGGAACCTGCACTCTCACCTGTTGCATTGTATTCTCCGTATTGATCTTTTCTATAACCAACCGAGTGCATACTCAAGCCGTTTTGAGTGTCCAATGCAAACATGGCAAGCTGTGGCAAGCAACCATAAACATATATCCAACCATCATACATTTTGCCGTCAATTTTAGGTTGAGTATAATCGATACCCTCATTCAATGTTTCAATGGATTGTATTATATTAATTTTATTGTTGCCGGTATACTCTGTTGCTCTTGGCACAACATCATCATGTGCATTCAAACGCGCTGTAAGCTGTTCATACGAGTCAAACGTCGTACCCGAAACTGTAAGACCTTCTTGCGATGCCCCAATACCTGCCACGCCGCCGTCTGCAAGATAATCTCCTCGTCTTTGTTCGTGAAAGTCAGTTTCTGCATAATCGCTTTCCTTATACTTATTAGCGGAGTTAATGTCTTTTTTTAGTATCTTCGTTCCTACAGGATATTTGATTGAGTACACATTGTATGAAGTGATTCGGTTTGTTATTTTCGAATGATCACAATAACCTGAAATGGCACCGCCGTATCTCAATTTTTCATTCATATAATAAGCAATACCAATCCACTCTACACCTACGTGAGTGTTTTTTGCTTTTGCCATAATCGAACCGGCATTGTACAAAGTCTCAAACTCAACAACATATGTGTCGCCTGTTGGCTCAGATTGACCAACTATGCCACCTGAACGCAGTTGCCAAGAACCACTATAGCCTACAACGCCCCAAGCAATTATATCTCCCGTATTGTAGCAATTTGAAATCTTGATATTGCCGACAATACCTGCGATACCGCCGGAAATTGTTCCGCCATAGTTCTCACGACCAGAAAGTCTTTCTTTAACTTGTTTTGGATACGTACCGCCTGAATGAACGGTACCGTTGTTATAACAGTATGCAATCACAGATTTTGAACCTGTCAACAAAGTATCCGTACCTGTGTTTTTGCTTGTTTTCGACAAAGCTCCAACTGCGCCAACAAGCCCACCGACAATATTCGAATATGTAATTACGGTACCCATATTGTACGATGCAAACATTTTGAGGGAAGAGTATCTGCTCGTCTTTCCGACAAGTCCGCCTGCGTAACCGAATATGCTTTGCCTTACGCCTCTAGAAGGATTATCTTCTGCTCCCCCTTGATCTTCACCCCAGTATCCTGAATTTGCGAGTATATCGCCGGTGTTTGCACAGTTGTTTATGGTAAGTGTTGCAAAACTTTCTTGTTTGCCATTGTGCAAACCGATAATACCACCCACATTATGGCCGCCTATTATTTTGCCTGAATTACGACAACTTTCAATTTGAATATTACCAATGTAAGAACCTATAATACCGCCAGTGCCAAATGTATATCCAACGTTTGTCTCACCAACTCCTGTCCCATCCAAACCATCATCGTAGTTATATGTGTCCGAGTTTTTTCCACCCAAAGTGTATGACCCTTGTAAAGATGTAATGTCGCCTGTGTTGACACATGCTTCAAGCGTTATCGATTGTCCGCCTGCATTGTAGCCAACGATGCCGCCAACGTTTCTCAAACCGATGATGTCTGCTTCGTTTTTGCAGTTGTAAAATTTGAGTGTTCCAAACGGTTTGCCCACAAATCCTGCAATGTCATAAGCGGCTGTTTTGGAAACAATATCTTTTTTATCATTCTCTTCATTCCCTTTTCCGTCAGCTTGACTTGCCGCTTGAATTGTGCCTTTTATAGTGAGGTGCTTGAATGTTGCGCCTGCGGCATTCGGGAACACGCTGATACGGTGATATCCGCCGCTCGTATATGTAATCTCAATCGTATTTCCGTTGCCGTCAAAGTGCCCTTTGAATGACGGTGTTGTTGCGCCTTGTACACCATCAACCGTCACTTTTTCAACTTCCGAACTGCCTTGCGAGATGTTGCCAGCCAAGTTGTAGCCCATGTTGGAATTTGCGTTTTTGGTATCTTCTTGGCTTTTGTTTGGTGTGCTGACAGACGTGAAGTCGTAGTCGTAGTTGAACTTTGTGCCTTTATGCTTGCCGTTTTTGTTTTCACCGGTGTCGATAACAATATTTCTTGCCAGCAACTTCACATATTGCCCTGCATAATCGTTTGCACCCGTATAAATGCTCCACGCAAAGTCGTTCCACTCTTTTTGACTGCTTATTGTATAAGGATTGGTTGAGCTACCCGGAGTGAATGTTTCGTCATAACCACCAATATTGCGTTTATCATCGTATGCCGAGCCGATCACAACGGATAAATTATCGTTACACTCAAAATAAACTGTTGCAACGATTTTTGTGATTTGTCTTTCGCTATTGAAGTTTGCGGTTGTTACGTGCACTATGTATTTGTCTGAATTGGACGGTTTTCTGTACGTGCCCTCAACAACCGTTGTTTTGTCGGTATCGGTGTCGTTCTTTTGCGGTACGTTTACAAATTCGATACCGACAACGCAAATTTGCATGCTGTTGCCCGATGCCATATCGAGCGCAATCGTAAGAGTGTTGTTGTTGTTTTCAAATTTGCTGAAACTGTCAACATTGTCCGTCACGGTGTCACTGCCGCTTGCGTTGTAGAAGGCAAGTTGCGTGTTTTCATAATTGGAATCCAACGTTTTGTTAGGCACCTTTACGGCAAATTCAAGCGTGCCTTCAACATTAGCATTCGTCAAAAGTCCGACAAATCCGCACAACGAAGCAAACGTCGGATATGACGCTTCCGTTGCATTGATCAATCCTTCGTCAACAAGAATATACTTTCCGTACGGGCTTTGACTTACGGTCGCATAATACGCTCCGTTCGGTGTTGCATTTTTCGCAAAATTCGTGCGTTTTTTCGCGATATAGAACGTCCAGCTCGAATCAATCGTCGGGTTTGCGCCGTAGCCAAGCAAACCACCCTTGGTATTGGACGTTTTTTCGAGATTGAAGCCTGTGGAAACACTGTTTCTGATGGTTGCGTTTTGCGTTTCGCCCACAAGACCGCCCACATACTCACTGCCTTGATACGTGTCGGTGCTCGCCGTGATTGCGCTGCTGCCGCCGTTGGTTACGACGCAGTTTTGCACGTTGCCGCTGCCCATATATCCCACAAGACCGCCCACGCGCGTTGCGCTTTGGTTGTTTGTGTTGAATCTTGCTTTTACAACGATATATTGCAAGTCGTGTTCGAGGTTATCAACGAGGTAGCCTGCAATTCCGCCTGCGTAGCTTCCGTTGATAAAGATGTCGCTGCCGCCGCTGTATATGTTGAGTTTTGAAACGTCTATTGCACTGTCTTGCGGAGTGTTGCGCAACACAAAACGCACTTTTGCGCCGCCGTAGCCTGCAATACCGCCGACGTAACTTCCGCTCACGGATATGCTTGCGTTGTTGACAAGTCTGCCTTGCGCCGTGATACCGTTGCCGGAAACCGTGGGAGCAAGACCGAGCGTCGTGCTTGCATTGCCGCTTCTTACACCCGTTGTGAGAACATTGTAAAGAATGGAATTCGTGTCGTTTTCAAAAGTCTGCGCAACGCTTGTGCTAAGATCTCCGAGCGCGCCGAAAATACCGCCCGCGTAACTCGTCGCATAGATTGTTGCCAAGTTTACAAGCGATATGCCGTTGCCGAAAATCGTCGTGCCGGTTTCCCAATACACGCCTGCTTGCGAGGACACGTAACCCACGATACCGCCCACAAAACTGCCAAGCGGTTTTGCCGCCGTGCCGAACGTCTTTTGCTCGTCCGGGACGCTGTGCGTGATGGTGTGCGTACCGCCCGTGAGGAAAGTGCCGTCGTCTTTGAGTTGATATATTGCTTCAATCGTTGCGTTTTTGCCCAAAACGCCTGCAATTCCGCCTATAAACGACGGAGTATAATTGCCCGTATCCAGCGTGACGTTGCTCGTTGTCCAGTCGGTGTTGAAGAGGATGCCAACGCCCTCTGCATAGCCCACAAGTCCGCCCACGACTTTCGCATTGCCGGACGCTGATTGCTCGTTTAACTTTTGCAAAATGACTTTGACGTTGCCGACTTTAAAGTTATCGCTTGCGTCTTTGTCGATTACGATTGCCGTATATTTGTCGTTTGTTGCGTTTTGGTGATATCCGTTGCCTATAAACGCGCCGAACAATGCGCCCACGTACTCGATACCGCCCACAACAATAAAGTTTCCATCCTTTCCGTTGTTGTTGAGTTGCGGAGCGTACGAAATCGTCGTTGCGCAAGACGACGTATCCATCCAGCCTGCAATACCGCCCACGTACTTGATGCCCATGACGTCGATTTGATCTGCCGGCGTGACGTATCTTTGTCCTGCAACGCTTCCGCCGATTTGGCTTTGATTGCTGACGATCCACTTGCCGACGATACCGCCCACGTACGTTTCGCCGCCGACGTTTGCCGACGATACGGCTTCGGAACTTACAATGGTAATTCTTTCGCCATAACCGACGATACCGCCCACGTACGTTTCGCCGCGCACCCAGCCGCCGTATGCCAAGACTGAATTGTATAAAGTGGAGTCAACCGCATAGCCGGCAATGCCGCCCACGTATTCGATGCCGACGATACCGCCGTTGTCCGTTATGGAAAGTCCGCCATTGCTTGCAACTTTGAGATTGCTTATCGTTGCGCCGTTCAGATATCCGAACAAGCCGACGTAGTTCTTTCTCGCGCCGTCAACGTTGTAGAAACTGCCGACGTTGTAAACGTAGGTTATCGTATTGTCGCCGCCGTCAAACGTCGCGCTGAACGGCAATTCCGTTTGATTTTGCGTTGACCTCGTGCCGATGGGCAAGAAGTTGTAAACGCCGTCCGTGCTGATATAACCGCTCATATCGATGTTGACGGTGACAAGGAAATATGCGTCCTTATAATCTCTGCTCGTTGCCTTTGCCGTGGTTTGCGGAGCAATACACACCCCTGCCGTAACGGTATTTTGAATCGAGTTCCACGCCATACCGCCGTTGACGATCTGGCTGAGGCGCAACAAATGTTCGGGCTTGCTTATGACGTATGGATTGTCCGCGCTACCACCCCAATCATTATCTTCGGGCGTTTTTCCGTCTTTCCAGCCAAAATCGCTGAACATCGCAGTGTAATATTTGGTGATATTTCCGCTGAAATTGCCCGTGCCGCTTGCCGTCACACTCGTATTCAACGGAGTGGGATTTTCGACAGTAGGTGCATCAAGCGCACTCAAAGTGTATTCCGTGCCTTGCGTGAGCACGGCAACCGTGCCGTTGTTATACTTGACGTACAGCACGAACTTGTCTGCCGCGTAGTTGTGTTGCGCATACACAAGCACTTTTTGCACGCCGTTTTGCTCCGATTGCAAGGGATAAAAACGCTTATCGGCATAACTTTGGTTGCCGACGTTTACGTTTGCAATGCCTTGATTGCCGACAATCAAGTCCGTCCTTCCGCCAAACCACACGTTGCCGCTAGTGATGTTCGTCGCCAAACTATAAGGCACAATCTTCCACGTGTAGGTGACAACCATCGTATCGCCTACCGTTGCCTCGGAAATACCTCTATCCGACGTATCTTCTGTCAAAACCGTATTTGGGCTGAAATCATCGTATTGAGAGTATTTATTTTCTATTTTGTAGTTTCTAATATCATTCAACGTAAACGTGCGCGTGTGTGTCGTATCATTGTGCGCTTGCTTTGTTTCAACATAACCGCCAATCGTGTACACGTCTTGGGGAATGGCAAATTCTCCGTGTACAGACGCAACGGAAATGCCATTTTCTATGATACCCTGATGCTGTGTATTATAGTGGAAAATGTAGACGTTTGACGTATCGCCTGCCACGTGTTCGCTCGCGCTAGTCCAAACGTTTGACACCTTAAGCAATCTCTCTGTTATGGTGACCGTATCGCCCTTTTTCACGCCAACGATTTGACCGTCGATTTTGATTGTAACCGTTGTATTATACACGTCGACATTTGTTGGCGACACGTTAAGATTTTCCTTGTAAGTTGTGCCAACATACAAGAACTCGGTTGTATAAACAATCGGATTGTTTGCCGCCGCGCCATTTGCAGTATTCGGATACGTTGTATGTCCAAAACCGTGCGCCAATCCGTCATACTCTTTTGAGCCAATGGTTGGCAGAGTGATATTTTGCACACGAACTCGGATATTGCTTTCAATAGTTGCGCTATACCATGCCGTAACATCGCCGTTATCACCTGCAAACCCCTCCGTTTTGCTTGGTTTCACATACTTTGTATTAGTATCAGAACCGTTATCCGAACAGAAGAACTCGTTTTTTGCAACACTTCCGACAACCTTAAATCCGTTGATTTTGGATGACAATATATCTTCCCACTTCTGATTTGTCGTATTTTGCAAATCGACTTGCGGTGTGACTGCAAACGCGGTCGTCAATCTATACCCTTTTGTGCTAACAACAGGATTTGGGTTATTTGCCGTAGTCTGCGCTTGTTTTTCATTTATTGCCCACGAATTTGTTACGTTGCCACCGCTTCCAGTAATTGATCCGTGATTACATCCGTCCCAACGGAACTTTCTTTGGCCTTGCACATCGTAGCAATAATCGATATTTGTATTGTCCAATGCACTTCCGACAATACCGCCAATAAAGTTGTTGCCTTCAATCAAACCGCCGATATTTGCGCAGTATTCCACTTTTGCCTGTGCAAAACCGACGATACCGCCAACGTAGTCGCCATTGTTTATATAGTCACCACTTGCACTATGCGCCGCAATATGGCCTTTATTATAGCAATGTGAAATCGTGCCATTGACGGTTGTATATCCTGTGATACCGCCGACGGCGTTTCCGCCAATAACGTTGCCCGTGTTCTCTGCATTGCACATTTCTTTGTCGGCAAATGCAGTTACACCGCCAACCGTTGCGCCGTTTCTGCCATTGATTGAGCCGGAGTTCTTGAATGTACCATAATTGGAGTTTGTATCACACCAAAAGCCATGGTTTTCGCCCGACACGCCACCCACCATATTATTGGCTGTGATATTGCCGCTGTTGACAATCGTTCCGTACATTCTAGAAGTTGAGTCTGCATAGCCGACGATACCGCCAACACTTGTATCACCCTCAACACTCGCATTGTTTGTAGCATTTTTGATGTTAGTTCCGTTTGCATAGCCGACCACACCGCCGACATTTTGAGAATTTGTTGTCAACAAATCAAACTCTGCAAATTGCAATGTCGAGTAGTTGTCAGCTGCTTTTACATATATGTAATAATATTTGTAATTTCTAAGCTTGAACCCGCTGAAAAACTCTTTCCTATAAGAGTTGGTAGATGGCATAGCAAGAGTGGAATCATAGACAACTTCCCATCCCCATTCGTTTGGAACGGTAGTATTGCCTCCGCCTGTATCATAGTCACCTCTTGTGAAATCGTTATTGCTTCCCCAAATTTTTACGCTTTGAGGAGTTCTTTTTTGAATTTCAGCAGTATTGTTGGTATCATCAGCATTGGTAATTGCAAATCCAAAAATATACGCCAACGTCGTGTTTTGGACTATAAAGCTCATTGCTCCTTTTTTTGCCGAATAATACTTACTGTTTAGATCTCCGTCATTAACTTTGCTGACCGCTTGAGTAGTTGAGTCATATGGGTGCGCGTCAAATTGTTTTATTTCATAAGGCGCATCTTTATAGGTGCTGCTAATGCTTGCATTGTTGGTGACGTTCTCAATGGTGCTGTTGAGCGCATAGCCGACAACGCCGCCGACATTAGACGAGCCTTTCACCGAGCCGTTCACCGTCAAATATTTGATAGTTGCGCCGCTGATATATCCAAAAAGTCCGACGTTGTTGCCTGCAACACTGATGTTCAAACCACTCAAATTATTCTTGTTTCCGTCAAAAGTTGCGGAGAAGACGTTTGAGCTTGTTCCGATAGGCGTAATGTTGCCAATGCTTGCAATACTTCTTGCCAGTTTGAAATAAGCTCCTCCATAGGAGGCAATCGTTCCTTTCACATACTTATAAACATCGGAGGTATACCAGCTATTTGTTGCATTTGTCGCACCTCTTACGATATCTGAAAGCGTAACGAGCTGATCTCTTGTGCCGATGATATAGGGGTTGCTCTCACTTCCCCACGGATTGTTTTCGATATTGGACTTGTTTATGCCGTTATTTTGCACGCCGAAATCGCCGGCTTTGACAATTACACTAAATCCGTTGATATCAAAGTTGTCATTTATGAGAGTATTGCTTGAATCATAAATGCTGATTATTGTTTTTGCAACACTAAACTCTTTTTGGTTTTGATCGATATCGATAGAACCATAGAAATTATGCTCGGTATCGTTAAAACCAAACACGACGGTGTACGCCCCTTTTGGCACACTAACATTTGATTGATTCTTTATAACAATTTGATTTTTTATTGCGTTCTCAATATCTTGACCATAGAAAAACTGGTTGTTGCCAATTGCAAATTTAAGTTTCTTTATAGTCCAGGTCGATTCTTTTCTTCCGACAAGATAATCTGTGTTGTTCGCCCTGATCCAAACGTCGGAATATACCTTGTATGTGCCTGCATTGGTTTTGCCAAGCGTTGCATTTCCGCCGCCGTTTTGGTCAAAATAGAACGATTGTTTGAAGTAGTGTGTATTGACGGTTGTCGGCAATTGAGTGTTATCGACAACATACTGTTCGGTCGCATTATAATCAACCGCCGCTGCATCGATTTTTATATCTTTAAGTTCCGCAACAACGTCCTGTTTTGTGTCGGCGTTGTAATAAACGATGAAATTTACTACAAGGTCTGTTTTGGCAGGGCTTCCCGTGCTGTTTTTTTCTTTGCCGATAACGGTTTTGTTTGGGAGCGTTGATTTATTCGAGCCGTCATGCAAAGCAAGGAACTTGCCCGATTCAGTTCCTCCCAAAATTTGAAATGCGTTGATATTGACGGTGAGAATATTTTGCCAACCATCGACTGCCGTATACGGCGTATATTCTGTTCCGTCAAAGTACGACGGCGACAATGTAAAAGCACTGGCAACTTGAATCGAATGTCCGGCATTGGTATACTGTCTGTTTCCTGTTGCTCCCTGAATTGCAGATGACAACTTCCAACTGTTGCTGACCGAGCTTCCGTCTTCTTTCTCTGCGCAAATGAAATCCAGTTTTGCGCTATTATCATTCCAAAGTCCGTTTATCTTTCCGCCGAAATAGCAATACTCGATTTTTGCATTGTTGCCGCTCGCTTTGCCAACGATACCGCCAACTTGGTTTGAGCCTTCTATCGTTTTATCTTTAAGGCTTGCACAATATGATATCGGAGCTGTTGTATAACCTGCAATACCGCCGAGAAAATCACTGTTGTCTCCACTTGCAGAGATATTGCCGTTATTATAGCAATTCGCAATAGAGCCACCATTGACAACACCGACAAAGCCACCGACATATGCGCCCTTTGTCAAACCGCTCGGTGTACCTGCTTTATTGTATTCACCTGTTATATCGGCATTGTTTACACTGCTTGTTATCGTCACATTGTTGCCAAATCCGACAAAACCGCCAATCATATATGCACCGGTGACGGTTGCGTTATTCCTGCAATTTGAAATCGTCACGCCGTCGGCATATCCGACCAAACCACCGACTGCCGCGCCACCCGCAATCGAACCTGCCGTCGTCAAATGCGATATGGTCGCCCCTTTGACGTAGCCGAAAAGACCGACGTTGCTCACGTCGCTACTTTGAATGTTGAGTGAAATCGTCCGCATGGTACGATTGTTTGCATCGATATCGTTTCCGCCAAAAATCGTGCCTGCAAAATAATGTGTGCCATCCTTCCCGATAGGCACAAGCGCGATTTGCGCATCGGCAGTCCCCAAATCTGCCGCAACCACAAAATAGCAATCTTTGTAGGTCTTGTCCGTTGCAACAACATCTTCTGCGGTAACCGAATTATTGTTGCTCCCAACAATGCTGTTGAGAGCGTCTCTGCCATTGACGATAGCCGACAAGTTTTTCAAATGCGTTTCATTGCTTATGACGTATGGGTTTGTCGCACTTCCCCATTTTCCGGTGCCGCCTTGAATCTTGCCAAAGTCGCCCTCGACAACCTCAAACTCCACCGTTCTAGTGCCGCGTACTACTCCACCTTTTTTGACGGTTATTGTTGCTGTATAGTTTCCTTTAGCACCTGGCTGAGGAATGGTCACTCCGGCGGTATTTTTGTATTCGATAGACGTGTTATATCCGCCTATCGTTGACGACATATAATTTTCCGTATTTTCCAAAACAACCAGTTTAGTTATTGGGTTGTATGTATCATAAGACGTTCCATTAAAAACAAAAGGAATTTCTTCGTATTGTGCCGTTACGTCACTATAATATGGCTTAGCCGTCAAACTAGCGTTTGAATTTGTGTTGATGTTACCGCTTTGATCTTTATAACTCCAATTGCTGAAATAATACGGATCGTTTGCACTCTTGAACGATACGGTTTTCGTGTCTTCAATATTAGAAAAACCGGATAGTTCTGTATTGGAAACCGTGACGGCATTGGACGGTGATACTGTAATAGGTATAGAACCATTGCCTAAAAACAATTTGCAAGAGATATTCCTAAAACCGCCTTCTAAATAATCATCTCCTATAACCGCGAATATCAGTCTGATGCCTGTCGCATTTTCTGACAACCGATATGTTTGAGAAAACTTATTCTCGCCCAAGTTTATAGTTTTCTCATTGTCATTAAACCAACCGCCACGTGCAGCAAAATTTGTAAAACTATCACTCCAAGACGCATTATCACCAGACCTGTTTGGGCCAACTATAGTATGCGTTGGACTAGAGTGAGTGCCAATATAATTTACAGCAAAAGAAAACTCATCATTTTTTCCATGATCAAATCTTCCGGTTGCACTTGCGTAAAAACTCACACCGATATTTCTTATAGCGGCAATGATTTTTTCATCAAACTTAAATTCAAGCCAATAAACAAATGCTTTGTCTTCAGCTTTATTTTTATTCAAATCAGACAGGCCAAATCCCTCTTGATATGTTGTGAACAAATATTCATATGATACCCATCGAATATCAACGCCATCAACTTCATAGTTTTGATAAAAATTGGTTAATAAAGTTGCATTTCCTGGGTTTCCACCCACATTGTATTGTTTCGCAATCTCCACACCCTCAGTTGTTAATTTAACATTGGATTTTGTTGATTCATAAATAGGATCATCGGCATTAGTAGATATTACGTCAATTTGTTGTCCATCACGACTACTTGCCGCGCTTGCCACGTTGTTTTCAATAATGCCGTTTTGTTGGAGGTCGGATTCAATGCCGAAAGCACCGGAGAGCGTGCCGGCAAAGACAAGGACAAACGTAATAGCAAGCAACAATGCGCCTGCGGTCAGCTTTATGTAATTTCTCAATTTCGTTTGTGTTTTTGTCCTTGAATTTCTCATGTTTTTCTCTCCGTATATGCGCCCACGACGCATTGATTTATATATTTTATAATATATATACATTCAAAGCAATCGTTTTATTGGACATTTTGAAAAATTAATTTGTTTTCGCTTTTTTGCATACTTTCCCTTGACAGTTTTTCGCCAAATGGTTTACCATAAATATACCCCCACAGGGTATATAAAAACACCCCCGTTTGTCATTGCGAGGAGCAAGGCGACGTGGCAATCTCCGGGGACGGAATGAAAACAACAAGGACAATCTACAACATCAAAAGGAATATATCAAAATGGATGACAATCAACAATGCACGGCATGTTGCTCGTGCTGTTCGCATCAAAAGCACACTCCACGAAGCGAAGAGCAGCTCAAATCTCTCAATTCACGGCTCAACCGCATCATCGGGCAACTTGGCGGCATAAAGAACATGCTTGAGGACAACCGCTATTGCGGCGACATACTCATACAGCTCTCGGCGGTGCAAAGCGCGCTTGAAAGTTTCGGCTACGAAATTCTCGGCGAACACTTGAGAACCTGCGTGGTTGAAAACGTGCAGTCGGGCAATACTCAAATACTGGACGAAGCCCTCGCCCTCATCAAGAAATTGAAATAGTTGTTACGTTTCGCTCTCGCGAGATTGCCACGTCGCAACTGTCGTTGCTCCTCGCAATGACAAAAACGGAAGATTCCATTTTTTCCTTGTCATTTCGAGGGAACGCAGTGACCGTGGGAATCCGGCCCTCAGGCGCAATCGAATCGAGCGTGGGTGTCCCAGCCCTCTGTCATTCCGAGCGTAAGCGTGGGAATCCAGCCCTCAGGCGCAATCGAATCGGGCGTGGGTGTCCCACCCCTCTGTCATTCCGAGCGTAAGCGCGGGAATCCAGCCGTCAGGCGCATTTCGCTCCGCTAGATTGCCACGTCGCAACTCTCGTTGCTCCTCGCAATGACAAAAGGAAAAATTGAAAAACACACAAACAGGTAAAATTTATGGAAAAACAAAAATTCAACGTATCGGGCATGTCGTGTTCGGCGTGCTCGGCAAGAGTGGAAAAGGTCGTGGGCGCGCTTGACGGCGTAAAAAGCGTCAGCGTGAGCCTTCTCACCAACTCTATGGTGGTGGAATACGACGCTCCCCTCACCGCAAAAGACGTATCCAAAGCGGTTGCCGACGCAGGCTACAAAGCGACGCTTGCAAGCGACAAATCCGAAAAAAAGGACAAGATGAATCCCATTCTCGTCATGGTGATTCGCCTTGTGGTATCGATAGTGCTTCTCATACCGCTGATGTACGTATCCATGGGCGCGGTTATGTGGGACTGGCCGTTGCCGACGTCATTCAAGAACGACCCTATGGCGATCGCGATTTACGAAATGGTGCTTTCGCTTGTTATCATGGTTATCAACGGCAAGTTTTTTGTCAGCGGAACAAATAGTCTGCTCCACCGCGCGCCCAATATGGACACCCTCGTATCCATGGGCAGCGCAATCTCCTTCATATACAGTGTTGCGCTGATGATACAAGCCGCAGTGCGCCCCGAGCATCTCGCCCACCTTGCGCACAACCTCTACTTTGAATCGGCGGCAATGATTCTTGCGCTCATCACCCTGGGCAAAACCCTCGAAGCATACAGCAAGGGCAAAACCACTTCCGCAATCAAAGGGCTTATGAACCTTGCCCCTAAAACCGCGCATGTGATTGTTGACGGCGTTGAAAAAGAAATTCCGGTATCCGATCTTCAAGAAAACGACTTGTTTGTCGTGCGTCCCGGCGAGAACTTTGCCGCCGACGGCGAAATAGTTTCGGGCGACACTTCGGTCAACGAATCTTCCGTCACGGGCGAGAGCATGCCCATTGACAAAGCCGTCGGATCGTCGGTCATATCCGGCACAACCAACATCAACGGATTCGTCACGGTCAAGGCTAAAAAAGTGGGAGAAAACACCACCCTTGCAGGCATCGTAAAACTTGTCGAAGACGCATCCGCTTCAAAAGCTCCAATCGCAAAAACGGCAGATAAAGTGTCCGGAATATTCGTACCAACCGTCATTTTAGTTGCATTGCTTGTTTTTGTCGTGTGGATAAGCGTGACGAAAAATATCGAAATTTCACTCAAACACGCCATCAGCGTTTTGGTGATAAGTTGTCCTTGCGCGCTCGGACTTGCAACCCCCGTGGCAATCATGGTCGGCAACGGCAAAGCCGCAAAAGCAGGCATACTTTTCAAAACCGCAACCGCCCTCGAACAAGCCGGAAAAGCAGATATAGTAGTGCTTGACAAAACGGGCACAATCACCAAAGGCACGCCCGTCGTCACCGATGTAAAAACGCTTTCATCATATTCGGAAAACGAACTTGTTTTGCTTGCCGCACGACTTGAATCGGGCAGCGAACACCCCATCGCGTCGGCGGTTGTAAATCGCGCAAAAGAACTATACGGCGATGAAATCCTGCCTGCCGAAAGCTTTGAAAATTTGTCCGGACACGGCGTAAAAGGCACCCTCGACGGTCTTGACGCCCTCATAGGAAACGCAACTTTAATGCAAAAAAACGGCATGCTTTCAGAAGAAGCGGAAGATGTCGCAAAGACATTCTCGTCGCAGGGCAAAACGCCTCTTTATTTCGCTTTCAACGGCAAAATCGCCGGCATAATCGCCGTTGCCGACGAGATTAAACCCGACAGTGCGCAAGCGATTTCCGCTCTCAAAAAACAAGGTTTGCGCGTGATTATGCTCACAGGCGACAACGCATTGAGCGCAAAAGCAGTTGCAGAAAAATGCAGTGTCGATGCGGTCATTTCCGATGTTTTGCCGAGCGACAAAGACAACGTTTTGTCTGCCCTCAAAAAGTACGGCAAGGTCATAATGGTGGGCGACGGAATCAATGACGCACCCGCACTCTCCCGCGCCGACATCGGAATTGCGATAGGCGCAGGCACGGACATCGCAATCGACAGTGCGGACATTGTGCTTATGAAGTCATCTCTTTCCGATGTAGCAAAAGCAATCAACCTTTCAAGACGCACCCTTCTCAACATCAAAGAAAACTTGTTCTGGGCGTTTATTTACAATCTGCTGTGCATCCCGATCGCGGCGGGCGTTCTGTTTGCGGTCGGCGTGGTGCTTGAGCCCATGTACGGCGCGTTGGCGATGAGCTTGAGCTCGGTTTTTGTCGTGACGAATGCGCTGCGCCTGATGCGCTTCCGCCCGAAGGGCATGCGCAGAAAAGTTGCTCCGGCGTGCACGGCACAGGGCTGTGCAATAGAGCAAAGCAAAATTAAAGGAGGAAACGGTATGCAAAAAATTCTGAAGATCGAAGGGATGAGCTGTTCGCATTGCAGTGCGCGCGTAGAGAGCGCGCTCAACGCGATCGAGGGCGTTTCGGCAACGGTCGAGCTGAAAAAGAAACGCGCGGTCGTCAAAACGGATGTGGCGGACGACGTTCTCATCAAGGCGGTCGAAGATGCAGGCTACAAAGTTGTCGGCATAAAGGAAGGGAAGTAAAGGAAAGAGCGCAGCACCCGCAGCGGCATTGCCGCTGCGGGTGCTGTTTTTTTATGCGCTGCGCGGCATATCGGCGGCTTGTCCGTAATATGATATACGGAAGCGGGGGACAAGGCATGCTCGAATTTCTCACGGACGAACTGCGCGCGGCATTGCGTAACACAAATATGCGTTTCGTATACGAACTGCGCATAAGGGCTGGTAAGCCGGTCGCTGTCAATTACAAAGGCGCGTATTCGTTTTTGGGAAAGTCCGGCATTACGGACAAGCAGAGCGCGGCGCTTACGGCGAGCGCGGCGGATGTAGAGGAGATCGTGTTCCGCGCAAGCAATTATTCCGTTTATTCGGTGACCGAGCAGATGAAGCAGGGTTTTATTACGGGGGCGCACGGCGAACGGATCGGGCTTGCCGGGATGTATGTTTACGAGGGAGGGGAAGCGTTTACGGTGCGCGACGTGACCTCGCTGAACATCCGCGTCCCGCACGAGGTGCGCGGGTGTGCCGAACAAATATTTTCCTGTTGTTTTTCGGAACGTGCGTCAAGCGCGCTTATACTTTCCCCGCCGGGGCGCGGTAAAACGACGATCCTGCGCGATCTGGCTCGGTTGCTTGCGGAGCGCAGGGTGAATAACGTGCTGATCAGCGACGAGCGGGGCGAGATCGGCGCGGCGGGAGATGCCTCGGATACAGGCGTGTTTTCGGATGTGATACGGTTTGCTCGAAAGAAAGACGCATTGACCGCCGCCGTCCGCGCAATGCGCCCCGATGTGATCGTCACGGATGAGCTGGTCTCTGCAGAGGAGCTTGCGGCGGTGGCTATGTGCGTGCGCGGCGGCGTGGAAGTGCTTGCGTCCGCGCACCTGCGCGGCGTCACCGCGCTATGCGATTCGCCCGTCTTTTCTCCCTTTGTAAGAGAAAAAGTCTTTTCCTATTACATTGTGCTGCGGGCGGACGGGGTCGGAGAAGTGGAGGGGATCTATGGGGCGGATCTTTTGCCCGTTCCGATGAGGCAGCCATGCTGAAACTTCTCTTGTGCGTCGGTGCGTTTTCATTGTGTTTATTGCTTGCCTGGCTGCTTACCCGTAAATACAGGCTTCGTAAAGATTTTTATTATAATCTGAGTCTCTTCAATGAACGCCTGTATAACGAAGGGAGTTATACGCGCGAACCGCTTCCGTCGTTCATCGAAAAACAGCCTTTCGGCGGCGATTTCAAAAAAATACTGACCGAACGTTCTGCAAACGGGTTTCGCCCGGGGGACTGTGCGATCCCGTATTTGAAAGAGGACGAACGCAAGTTTTTGGACGATTATTTGAGCATGATCGGGAAGAGCGACGCCGCGTCGCAAAAAAATTACCTGGCATCCCGCCGCGCCGAAGTGGAGGCGCGCAGGCAGGCGAGCGAAGAGGCGTACAAAAAGAATTTTTCTCTCTATATAAAACTCGGCGTGCTGGCGGGGTTGGTTCTCGTCATCCTGATCGTGTGATGCCGTCGGAGGGCGCTATGGATATCGATATTATTTTTAAGATCGCCGCCGTAGGCATCATTGTGACCATTGTCTGCCAGATCCTGAAAAAGTCGGACCGCGACGATATTGCAACGATCGTGAGCCTTGCCGGGCTGATCATCGTGCTCACCGTCGTATTGGATATGGTGGCGGATCTGTTCGGATCCATCCGAAGTATTTTCGACCTGTTTTAGCATATGGAGCTTGTCAGGATCATCGGCGTGGGCTTGGTCACGGCTATCGCCGCCGTTTTGCTCCGCGCGTCAAAACCGGAACTTTCCTTTGCGGTCACCGTTGCGGGAACGGTCATTATTCTTTTGTTCGCGGTCGACTTGTTCGCGCAAAGTTTCGGGATCTTTTCGGAGATCGGCGCCGCAACGGGGATCGACAGTTCCCTGATCCGTACGATCCTAAAGATCGTTGCGATCGGATACCTTGTTGAATTTGCTGCCGGGATCGTAGAGGATTTCGGGGCGAAAAGTGTGGCGGATAAACTTGTCCTTGCGGGGAAAGTGATCATTTTTACGGTATCCGTTCCGATCATCCGCGGATTGGTCGCGTTGATCGGCGGCTTTTTGGAGCTGATATGATCGTACGCAGAAAGAAAAAACGAAAAATCCGCGTTGTATTGCTGATAACGGCGCTGATCGCGGTATTTGCGGCGGTCGCATTTCTTCCCGTTGGAGCGGAGGGCGCCGCTTTGGCGGCTCCCGCGGGGACCGAAAGCGACAGCGGTGATGCGGAAAACGCGGAAGAGGAGCTTTGGAACAACATAGAGGAGATCCTCGGCAACCTGGATACGGATGCGCTGGACAAGTACCTGGCGTCACTGACGGAGGAACAGAGGGAACAGTTCGGCGGATCCGACTTTGCTGAAAAGGTCGAAGCGCTGCTCAGCGGTGACTTTGCCATCGATTACGACAGCGCGTTCGAGGCGCTTGCCGCTCTGATATTTGACGGACTGTCCGGACTGCTTCCCGTGTTTTGCATGATCCTTTCCATCGGCATTTTGTGCGGGATCCTGAATCGATTTAAAAGTTCTTTTTCGGAAAGGGGGACGGCGCGGCTGATATTTCTGATGAGCTACGGCGCGGTATTGGTGCTGATCCTGTCCTCGCTGTCGGGTGTCATCGCTGATTGTATTTTGGCTGTTTCTTCCATGCGTTCGCAGATGCAGGCGATCTTTCCCGTTCTGCTCACGCTTATCGTGACCTGCGGGGGGAACGTTTCCGCCGCCGTCTACCGTCCTGCGGCGCTGTTCCTGAGCGACGGCATTGTGCAGGTCATTACGGCGGCTGTCTTCCCTCTGGCGGTGCTCGTCTGCGTGCTGCATATGGCGGGGCATATGAACAGTGAGATCCGTCTGCAAAATTTTACATCGTTTTTCGGAAGCATCATCAAATGGGTTCTGGGTATTTCTCTTACGGCATTCTCTGTTTTTCTCACCGTGCAGGGGATCACGTCGGCGACGTATGACGGGATTTCCTTTAAGGCGGCAAAGTATGCGCTTGGCAATTCCGTGCCGATGATCGGGGGATTTTTGAGCGGCGGGCTCGATCTTGTTCTGGCGGGCGGCGTGCTCATCAAAAATTCGGTCGGCATGTGCGGCATCCTGCTGCTGGTCATCGTGATCGCGGCGCCTCTCGTCCAGCTTGTCGTTTACAATCTTTTTCTGAAGCTTACGGCGGCAGTTACGGAGCCGGTCGGGGCGGAGGGTGTTTCCGGATTTCTGTCATCGCTTTCCGGCGCGGTCAACTATTTTATCGCGGGTCTGCTTGCCGTCGGGTTCATGTATTTTATGACGGTCCTGCTGCTGATCTGCTCTTCCAACGCAATGTTCTGATCATGAAAGCATACATTCTCGCCGTCTGCGGAGCGGCCATCATCTCTGCTCTTGTTACCGTGCTTCTTCCGGAAGGGAGGACCGGAAAATTCATAAACGGGATCCTGAAACTGTTTTGCCTGTTGGTCATGCTGGTCCCTTTGCTTTTTTTGTTTACGGATCACGGGGAAGTATTTCCGGATTCGGGCGGAGAAACAGAGATGGAATACGACGAAGGATTTATCGATTACATGTTTTCAAGGCTGGCGGAAGAGGAGGAAGCGGCGGTCGAAACTTACATCGAGGAGGAATTTTCGGTGATCGCGGATGCGGAGATCGGGTGGAAAAACGTCGAATATGCGTTTACTGTTTCGGAGCTTTCGGTGACGGTCAAAGATTTCGGAATATATACGGACGGCGAGCATATATTTATAATCGAACAGATCGCCGAACGTATGGAGAAGCTGTACAGCGAAGCGGAGGTGACTGTTCAATGAGCGAAAAATCATTGTTCGCAAAATTCAGGGAAAAAGTCAGGGCGGGCAAGATCGTTGAGATCGTTGTGGTATTGATTCTTGCCGTTGTAGTGATCGCGATCGTATATTCAATTATCGCCGGGGATCCGGGAGGGGCTGCTGTTTCCGACTCGGAGACGTATGCGCAAAGCGTGGAGCGTGAGCTGAGCTCGGTACTTTCCAAACTGGACGGAGCGGGGGAGGTGGATGTATTTGTGAACGTCGCGAACGAAGGTGAGACCGTGATCGCGATGGAAACAAAAGTCGATGCGGAAGGGAACACGACGACGACGCCCGTTCTGGTTGGCGGCGAGGTGGTCGTGCTTGAAGTGCGAAAACCGGAAATCACGGGCGTGCTGATCGTGGCGGAAGGGGCGGGGAGCATCGCCGTCCGAAGCCGACTGATCGATGCGGCGGCGTCCGCTCTGCATATTAACCAAAGCATAATCAAAGTATACGCGAAAGAAGGCGCATAAAATAAAAAGGAGAGTAACGGAAATGTCAAGAACAAAAAAGATCATCATTATGTCAGCCCTTGTGTTGCTGCTTGCGGTAACGGCGGTATTCAATTTTGTGCTCGCCGGCGGTGCGTCGGCGGACGCGGGTACGGACGTCACAACGGCAGCGAATTATTTTTCCACATACAGAACGGACCGCACGACGAACCGGAACGCGGAACTTCTGGAGCTCGATTCGATCCTGGAAGAGGCGGATCCTTCCGGCAGCGAATATGCCGAAGCGATCGCTCTCAAGCTGGACATCGTAGCCGCTATGGAAAAAGAACTGCTTCTTGAAACCTATATCAAAGCAATGGGCTATGAGGACGTCGTCGTGAGCATCGGAACGGAGTCTGAAAACGTAAATGTGTTTGTAAGTGCGGCAAGCCTTACGCACAATGATTTCCTTTCGATCTACAATATCCTTACGACCGAGGCGGGCTGTGACCCCGCAAATGTAAATATTACGCCGATCGGCGCGGAAATTTGATAAAAACACTGTTCAAAACCCGAAAAGTATGTTATAATAATAACAGAAAATTTTTTCGGGAGAAGCAGGAATGGCAATTTTCAGACGCGTTCCTTCCGACGGGCAGAAAGGTAAAGTTTCCTATGATCCCGGGATCGTCAGCGGGATCATCCAACTGGCTGTTTCCGAAGTGGAAGGCGTGGAACTGCTCGGCGGAAAAAAGAAGGGGCTGAAAGTATATTTTGAAAAGGCGGGTATCTACGCAGATATTTCCGTTGTCGTCGATTACGGCTATAACGTTCCGGAAGTGGCGTTTAAAATTCAGCAGACGGTCAAACATAACGTTGAAGCTATGACAAAATACAAAGTTGCCAAAGTGGATGTGTATGTTGTCGGCGTTGATTTTTTGAATGAACGGGCGGCCGATTAATTTATATGCGATCCGTATTTCCCTTCGTGTGAGCGGAGGGAAATATTTGTGTCCTGCGAGGAAATCATATGAGGAGCAAGTCGCGCGAGTGTGCGTTTAAAATCATTTTTTCATCACTGTTCCATGACGCGGACGAGCAAGCGTTCCGCCGAGGGGTTTATAAGGCGTCGGAGCTGAACGGGGAGGAGGAAGCGTTTGCCGAATCTCTTGTGGAAGCGGTGCGCACGCATATGCCTGCGTTGGAAGAGCGGCTCGGTAAATATGCGGTCGGGTTTTCGCCGGAACGTCTGTTCCCGGCGGATAAGAGCGCGCTGTGCATGGCAATGGCCGAGATATTGTATATCGGCACGCCTGCCGTGGTCGCAGTGGATGAAGCGGTCGCGCTTGCAAAAAAATATTCGACAGAGAAAAGCGTCGGCTTTGTGAACGGCGTGTTGGCCGGTTTTTTGGCGGAGGAGGTACAAAAATGAGCGTTCGGATCGACGGTAAAGAACTTGCGGCAAAGCTGCGTGAAGGGATCAGGGAAGACGTTCAGCGTTTCAAACGCGAACGAGGAAAAGAGATCGGGCTTGCGGTCGTGTTGGTCGGGGAAGATCCCGCGTCGCAGGTATACGTGCGCAACAAGATCAAGGCGTGTGAAGAAGTGGGGATACGCTCGTATTCGTATCATCTGCCGGCAGAAACGGAACAGGCGCAGCTTGCCGCGCTCGTGGACGAATTGGTCGGGGATGAAAAAATACACGGTATCCTTGTACAGCTGCCGCTGCCGAAACATTTGGATGCGGAGAGCATTTTGAAACGTATCCCGCCCGAGAAAGACGTAGACGGATTCTGCGCCGAGAACGTCGGGAATCTTGCCATGAACCGTACCGCGCTGGTCGCTTGTACGCCGTTCGGCGTGATGAAGATGCTGGAAGCGTACGGCATCGACCCGCGCGGCAAGTCCGCGGTAGTGCTCGGGCGCTCAAATATCGTCGGAAAACCGATGGCAATGCTTCTGCTCAATGCGGATGCGACCGTCACGGTCTGCCACAGCAAGACAAAGGACCTTGAGGCGGTCTGTGCGGGGGCGGATATTTTGGTCGTTGCGATCGGGCGCGCGAAATTTGTAACGGCGGATATGGTCAAACCGGGAGCCGTCGTTATCGATGTCGGCATGGATCGCGACGAAAACGGGAAACTGTGTGGCGATGTGGATTATGAAGCCGTAAAAGAGAAGGCGTCCTATATCACGCCGGTACCGGGCGGCGTCGGTCCCATGACGATAACGATGCTGTTGTATAACACTGTGCTTGCGGCGCAGAGGAGTTGAATTTGGAAACGTACGAGCAGATATTTGAAAAGTATAAGGCGGCTTTCGAAACGGCGCTCGCCGATTATCTGAGCAAGGTCAGTTTCAAGCCCGATGTTTTGAATGAGAGCTTTCGCTATTCATTGCAGATAGGCGGGAAGAGGCTGCGCCCCGTGCTTATGTTTGCCTGTGCGCGTATGCTCGGCGGGAAGGAGCAGGATGTAGCTCCTTTTGCGGTCGCGTTGGAGCTGATCCATACATACTCCCTGGTGCATGACGATCTGCCCGGAATGGACAACGATGATTTCAGGCGCGGGCAGCCGTCAAACCATAAAAAGTTTGGGGAAGGGCAGGCGATCCTGGCGGGAGATGCGCTTTTGAATGAGGCGTATGCGCTCTGCTTTCAAGAGAGCCGCCGAGGAAGAACGTATCTCAACGCCGCGGAGCAGATCTGCCTGAACGCGGGAGCGCGCGGTATGATCGCGGGGCAGGCTGCCGATTTGTATTATCAGGGGAACGCGTCGGCAGGAAAGACCGAGGCGGATTTTATCGTGCGGAACAAAACAGGAAAGATGATCGTATCGGCGGTAACAGTCCCTGCCTATGTATACGGAATGGATGAAAATATTGTATCGCTTTTAGCGGAGTATGGCAAAAATCTTGGTTATCTGTTCCAGATTACGGACGATATGCTTGACGTAAACGGCGATTTCGAAAAGCTCGGGAAGTCGGTCGGGAAAGATGAGCGCGAAAATAAATTGAGCAACGTACGGTTGTACGGGATGGAGGAATGCCGTTCTTTGGCAGAGTATTATTGCGGTTTATGTGAAAAGGTGTTGGATCAGCTGCCGTTTGAAACGGGATTTTTGGCGGATACGGTGCGTTTTGTTCTGAACAGGGAGTATTGAGCGATGCGCTTGGACAAGTATTTATCCGAGCGCTTTTTTTCTTCCCGTACCAAAGCGGCGCGTGCCGTTTCGGAAGGGCGCGTTACGGTGAACGGAAAGATCGGAAAACCTTCCGATGAAGTGAAGGAGGGGGACGACATCCGTGTGGCGGAGGATCATCCCTATGTCTCGCTCGGCGGGAACAAGCTCGAACGCGCGCTGACGATGTTCGGCGAGAATGTCGCGGGAGCCGTTTGCGCCGATTTCGGAGCCAGCACGGGAGGGTTCACGGACTGCCTTTTGCGTGCAGGTGCGAAACGCGTCTTTGCGATCGATGTCGGAGAAAGTCAGCTTGCCGCCGGGCTTGCCGCCGATGCGCGGGTCACGGTCCTGGATAATACGAACGTCCGCTATCTTCGTCCCGAAGATCTGCCTGAGCGGCCGGATGTTGTTACGATAGACGTAAGTTTTATTTCGCTGACCTATGTTTTGCCGGCGGCTGCGTCGCTTTTGGCGGACGGCGGAAAAATTTTCGCCCTTATAAAGCCGCAGTTTGAATGCGGGGGTAAGGGGCTGGACAAGCACGGCGTTATAAAGGACGCGGCTTGGCGGGCAGAACTTGTGCTGCGCGTGATCGGGGCGGCAAATGCGGTCGGTTTGCAGGCGTATGCGCTTGTGAATGCACCGTTGCAGCCGAAGAAAAATGTCGAGTATATGGTCGGGTTTGTCAAAAGCGCAGAAAAATTTCTTGACGGGGACCAAATCAAATCGCTTGCTGTAAATTTGATTTGAACGGTAAAGTATGGCTGAACGTCCGTATACATATGTTCAGAAAAAATTTTTAAAGATCGATCCCAAAAAACTGACCGAAGAAGAAAGAGATGTTCTTCGGAGAGTGTTGCTGCCTCGTACGCGCTATCTTCCGGATACGGATGATGAATGTTTGGCGTATGCGTATGAGCTTGTGCAGGAGCCGACGTACGGCAAATTCCTTTCCTTTTTGCATGAGATCGAATCGCGGTTCGGCGTGAAGGAGCGTACGTGGAGCGCAGGCGACAGGTTTGCGCGGCTGTATTGCCGTCTGAAAAAGAAAGGGCGGACGTTCTGTGCGTTTGCGTTGGATGCGGATAAGTTCTATCTTGCCGTTTATTTTAATGCGGAAGAGCGCAGACGTTTTGAAGCGGTGCGCAACGACTTCTCTCGGGAAGTTATCCAATGGCCGTATGACTTTTGTCCGGTCAGGGCAAACGGAATACAATGCGTTTATTATCATCTGCAAGACGATCGGGTCAAGGAGCATATTTTTTCGTTGCTGGCGTTTAAGGCGGGGAAAGGAAAGTATTCGGGCATAACGGCGACGGGCGGGTGTGAAGGCTGTCCTTCAGGGAAAAGTGTATAGAAAGAGGCGCGCTTCATCCGAAGCGCGCCTTTGTTCTGCGGTAAAGCTCATTCCTTGCTGAAAAGATAATAATATATGATCGCAAACAGCGGAATGTTAAACAGATAAATACAGGGGAGAATGGCGTAGACAAAGATGTTCCGAGCAGTGATGGTGCCGCTGAATCCCGTTACAAGGAAGGCGATGAGGCAGATGATCAAAACGACGTTGACATAAATGATCAGTGTTGCCGATACGTACGATTTTGTTTTGACTTTTTTACTGTTTTTCCCGTATCCGCGCAGAAAGAGGATCCAGAACACGCCTAACATGATGAGCGCGAAAACAAAGGGAAGGGTAACATATGCCGCGTTTGTGCCGAGGACATTGATAAGGCAGGCATTTATGATCGACTCTGCGATCGCGACACCGAAAACCCAAAGGGCCGTGATGAACAGAAGCCTCCCTTTATCAAATGTTGAGCCTGTACC
>OKWJ01000776.1_pt1 | contig 32299 bp, 29 predicted proteins | sample 1607121 | NCBI WGS metagenome assembly OKWJ01 (sample SAMN04414080, study PRJEB24778) | human gut metagenome | material: faecal | host: Homo sapiens | reverse complement strand
AGAGGCAAATTGACTTCTCGAAAAATCGCTGTTTTTGCCCGTTTTTGAGCCTAAAGCCACCGTTTTTTGCGCTTTTCTTCAAAAAGTTTCCCCAATTTTCCCCAATCAAAACAAACATTTTTCGTCCCCGCCACCAGCAGACAGAAAAAGATTCGCACTTATGCTGCCATTTAGTAAAGTGTCGATTTTTTTCTGATTTGTGCGACGGGGTATTTTTATATTATACTTTTAAACTGTAAATCTTCATCACAGCCATACAATTCCCCAATTTTCTGAAGGCGCGGCAACATTATACTCTTGCAGATATTGTTTTCATCATTGGTTATTAAAATAAACTTTCTATGTCCATCATCTTCCCTGTTCAGTTCCATTACCGCGTGACCTGTTGTACCACTTCCCGCAAAGAAGTCCATAACAACAGATTGTTTATTGCTCGCTGCGCGGATTAACTCCTTTATCATTTTAACGGGCTTAGGTGTCTGAAATAAGTTTCTCTCGCCGAATATGTCTTCAAGCTCATCCTTTGCGGAAGAATTTGTGCCCATATCGTCTATGATTGTTTCAAGAGGCTGTAATCTATCCACGTATTTACTTTCGTCCCATACAGGTTGCATTACATGATTGAGCGAAGTATTAGCCTTGTCCTTAAAGCACACTACAATAAATTCATGGGTGCGGCGGATACCAGCCTCCAACGGCTTTTCTACCCTGTTTTTATCAAACCGTGGGTTAGTCTTTTTCCATACCATGCTCATAATATTGCGCGCGCCAAAAATTTCACTGCATAGCAAATACAAGCTGCAAAATTCGTTTTCATCAATGTCTATGAACATTACGCCATGCTCGCTCAACAACTTGTAAGCAATTTCAAGGCGCGGGCGCATAAATTCTGTCCACCCGTCAGCAAACCCGCTATCTTTATAACCTGTGTAATCAATAGCTGTATTGTACGGTGGGTCAATCGGCATAACATCGATTTTACCTTCAAAATCAGCCAACAAACTCTGCATGGCGATAAGATTGTCCCCCTCTATGAGCATTGATTTCAATTTTAATCCCTCCACTCGATTTCGATATTACACTCATTGAAAGCGTTTTTATCTACAAAGGTTTTGCGCGGTATGCTTATGTGTTTAAGCGAAGTGCAATGAGCAAACGCCCACTCGCCGATATAAGTAACGCTATCCGGGATAAACACATATTTCAACGACATACAGTTGGTAAATGCGCTTTTATCTATACACTTAATGCCATTCAGATCAATTCTTACAAGGTCAATACAGCCGCTAAACGCTCCCCTGTTTATGTGCGTTACACTATCCCTGACCTTGAAATACTTACCCACAGCACGATCTGTGGCGCAGAGTATATGTGTAAAATTTTTATCGTAAATTATCCCGTTTTCGCACGGAAATTCAGGCGATAAACTCTCAAGCAATAAATTTTCGCACCATGCAAAAGGGTTATACCCTATGTGCTTTACGTTCCTGCCGATTACAATATTTTTGACGCCCTTACAATTCCAGAACGAGTTTCGGTTTATTGCCGTTACGCCGTCTGGAATGACCAGCCTTTCGATATTGCTACCATTCAGACATCCTATTATTCCGCTGCGCCACTTATTATAGATAACGCCGTTTTCAAAATGATATGCCGCGCTATGATTTTCTATCGTTAATTTCGTGCAGCCCGAAAACGGATTGTTTTCCATACGTTCTACACTCGACGGAATAACTATCTTTTTTAGGTTGTCACACATAAAAAAGCTGTGTTTGCTGATACAAATTACGCCATGCGGAATTTCAAACTGTTCGGCAGGGTTTGAAATGGTGTAATGAATGAGGTTGCTCCCGTCTGCGCTGTACAACACTCCGCCAACCAATTTGAAGAAAGAGCTAAAATTACTGATTTCAAGTTTAGGACATCCGGCGAACGGATTGTTGCCCATAATGCTGACATTTGCGGGGATATTTACTTTTTTGAGATTGTAGCAGCAGTAGAAACAATCGCCACCGAGTTGAACAAGACTTTCAGGAAAAATGACTTCTTCAATGAACACGTTATTCCAGAACGCGCTCGGGGCTATGCTCTTAATTCCCTCGGGCACACGGACAACCTTTGACCGACCGTTATATAATATGAGCTCGCTTCCACTCAGTTCAAAATCTTCGGATGAATTTATATGTACATCATAACTATCTGACCCCATACCGAACGGGAATTCAAACACATCAACACAGCGAACGCCTTTATATTCAATAAGTCCGCTAATAAGCCTTGAAGTGTAATAAACTTCCTCGTCGGCAAAATCTTGAAAATCTCCCCCGTAGTAATCATCCCATGCTGAACAACTAATACCTATATGGTCTTTTTCTGTATTCAAGCATATATCAAAGAAGTTACTTATGATTATCTGTTCGGGTAAATAACCATTTGTAAGCAGACGGTCTACACATTCAAGTACAACAAATGATTTATGACTATTCAAATAATATCTGCGACCGTTTTTAATTTTTTCACCGAAGTCTACATATTGCTTAGCGGCATAGATGATTACCTCATAACCATTATAACTCTTGACATGGACATCTTCTTCCACCTCAAAAAAGCGCAACGCCCAATATAATGCGGTATATTTCATATCTTTGCAAATCATGCTTTACTCCTTATAAGCTCGTCCAAAGTAACGGGACAAAAGCCGTTCACATCCACCCCACCGTTATATATGCGCGGTATATTTTTTACTATATTGAAAGCCAAATCGCTCTGATTGTTGTGTATATGCCCGAAGATATGATAGCCGCCATAAACTGAATTTTCGTAAGACAGAAGTGGATAATGGCACAGACATACGCTTCTGCCTTCGTCGAAAACAGTAACTATCTGATTTATACTTTCAAACATATTTAGGCTTTCGACGTTTAATTTATCATGATTCCCTAATATCAGATGTTTGTGCCCGTTCAACAGCGGAAAAATTTTTTGCGCGGCGACATCGTCGAAGGCAAAATCTCCCAAAACATATACGGTATCATCTCCGCCAACTTTTGCGTTCCACTTACCGCATAAATAGTTATTCATCTGATTGACAGACGTAAAGGGTCTTTGCGCGAGGCGCATCACTCGTTCATCGCCAAAGTGCGTATCTGCTATATAATAAATCAACTTCTTCCCTCTATCCGCTTCAATATACACTCCACAACTTCGTCGGGAGAAAGACTGCTTGTATCAATCACCATATAGGGCATTTTATACTTTTCACAGAAGTATATCATCTTTTCGTACTTCTTTTTTGCAAGGCGTACTTTTGCAATGTCGCTGTCATGCTCGTCCCTGCCCCTAATACGCGCAACAATGGCGGCATCGTCGGCATACAAAATTACCGTAAGATCGGGGAAACCGAGTTTTTTTACGAGCAAATCGTAAACCTCTATATTTTGATCTGTGCCGCTCCATGCATAGTTTGAAAGAAAATATCTGTCGGTCACCACCTTTTTATCTTTGAACATGGTATGCAGATAGATATTGCCCAAGCCGTAAAACCATGAGGTAAACAGCCTGTCGGGGCTATCGTTCACCTTGTCGCGGATACGGAAATAATTTTCGTAACTTTCACCCTCATCGAAAAGAAAGCGCAGATTTTTATCCACGAAGATATACCCCAATTTTTGAGCGAGCAATTTGCAGGTTGTCGTCTTTCCTACACCGTCCATTCCTTCAACGGATATGTGTACCAATTCAGTTTGCCCTCCTTGTTCTTTCTTCGTTCTTCTTGCCCGACGTGAAACCGTCGAGTATTTCAAGATATCCGCTTACGCGGCGTATCCTTGTAATATTACTGCTACCGCATACGGGGCAGATATCAAACACGCCGCTTGCCCCGCATTTTTTACATACGTCTTTCGGAAAATTGAAGCCGAGATAATGAACTCCGCTGTTTATCGCACACTCAACATACTCGCGCAACCCCTCGTCGTTTGTTATAGGCGCTTCGCCCAATTCCACATAAGTTATGCTACCTCCATTGCAGTATTCATGGAACATACCCTCCATCTCAATCTTTTTGAATGCGGGAAGATCGCTGTCAACATTTACATGAAAAGAGTTCGTATAAAACCCCTTGCTGAAAATACTGTAACTTTCACTAAATACTGCTCTGTCCTTTTCGATAAATCTGCCTGAAATAAGCTCGCCGCTTGTTGCAAGCAATGAAAAATTGAGATTATATTGCCTGCGCAGAAAGTCGCAATATTCGCGCATGTGCTTCACAAATCCGAGCGCATAGACACAAGTCTGCGCATCAAGATAAAACCGTTTTCCGGTGATGACTTCCATTGCCTCCGAAAGCCCGATAAAACCGATCGAAAGCGTACCGTGTTTAAATACCTGCCTTATATCGTCAAACGGTACGCACCATAATTTGTGCCTGCCATTTATAGGAAAGTCTGACAACCCTCGCGAACATACCTTCTCAAACCGATCTAAAAGTATATCCTTTACCGTAGCCGCCACCCCGTTCCATTTTTGAGTAAACACCTTCATTTTTTCTTCGACGGGCATATCGCAAGTTTCCCTATCCGTCTCCAAGGCAAGACGCGGAAGATTGATCGAGATGTTGTCTATATTGCCCCTGCCTATCGAGGTAGTCCGACTGAACACGTCATCGGCAACACGCGTACGACACCCCATAACGGCAAGTTGTTCGGGCGGAATGTCTCTATCCTCGTCACAATCACACAAAAGATAAGTGGGGATCATTTTCTTTGCCGTACAGCGCAGGGCCTTTACAAACAAGTCGAAATTTTTATCCCCCTCCGCTCTGTTTATGCCTTTTTTAACTTTAAATACAATATTGGGTTTAAACACTGTTTCGCCGCACTTTTCAAATTCATCTATGAGGGTATAGGCTATAAAGCGCGCAAAATTGCTTTTTGCAAGCCCGACATTGAAAGTTCCATAGTAGCTCGTCTGCCCCATTCTCGTGTGCGTGTTGTTGCACCATAATATAAGTTCGCGCATCGCTGCGCCAATAAGCGGCTTACTTGTATCACACAATGACAGACCGATCCTTGTAAATATTTGCGCCAGATCGTCGTCGAAGTTGGCGAACGCCATTCCCCCGGACTGCTCGTTGCCCATATCCGTCAACAGATTGGTGATATAGCCGAATACTCCCGCAACTTTTTTTTCATCTGAAAGTCCGTTAAACTTTTCATAGGGGAAATCTTCTAAAATATTGAATGTCAGACAATTATACGTCATACCGTAAGCGTCGAGGTCGTGAATGTGGATATATCCCTCCTCGTGAAGTTTTCGCCACTTTTCGGGCATACTTTCAAGAATTTGCTTCTTTTTAAGCTGTTCGCCGAGCGAGTATATCTCGCCGATATAACTGTACCGGTTTGCCGCATTGTCGTTATTTCGCATGACGCACCTCCTCAAATCGCTGATTAACCGAACCCACATAGGGCATGATGGTCGTTCTTTGCTCCGTAATATATCTTCCCGTCTTTAAATAACGGATCTTTTTTATAATATTGTGCGGAACATCTTCCCTTTCGTGTCCCGTATACAGGGCTATGTCGAAATCTTCAAGTTTACATATAAGATCATATACAGCGTCTGCCTGCATGAGCGGCTCTCCGCCTGAAATGGTTAGTTTTTTATTTACGCAATCCTTTTTAAACAAGGCGACAAGTTCGTCGGTATCCGTCTGTATGCCGTCGGCGATTTCCCACGCAGAAGAGTTCTGACACCCCGCGCAACGGATGTCGCACCCCTGCATAAAAAGCACCGTCCTTACTCCGGGGCCGTCCACTAGGCTGCGATTGAAGCGAATAGAATTTATAACTATTTTCATGCCGCATCCTCCTCGTACTCCTCTATTTGCTTTACCCATTCTCTTTCGGCGATCCTATTCTTTTTTGCTATATACTCTTTGTTCATCTTTTTAGCCCGCTTGGTAAAGTGGCGTTCAATATTCCATGTATCTGGTTGCATCCTTTCATTTATATCCTCTATCAACCGTTGATCCTGAATGTTTTTACAGTGTAAATATGGATCAAGGCTGTTTTTTGATATTTGCAACATAAACTCATCAAATGCAACTTCCACGACACGTGCAATTACATTTTTATGATGCCTTTTGACCCTTTTATATGTTTTTGCCTTCTGCGCGGCATCCGAAGCACTTTCCGCCGGCACCGCGAAGTCAATCCATATACAGTTCCACTTGCCTACATGTCCGCATTTGGTTGTTACGATAAAATATTTCATATCGGCGTCTCCTTTGTTTTTGTGATTTGATTATCGCACAAAACAAAAGAAAAGAACAGGGCACGATATGTCCTGTTCTTTCGCCGTATAAAAGTCTATCCTCCCGTTAAGAGAGGATAGCAAAAACGTCAATTTCAAAAAAGTCGGCAATCTGCTGAAGCTGGCGGAGGTCGTACATGCCGCCCTTTACCCACCTGCGGATGGTTCTGACGTCAACGCCGAACTCGTCCGCAAAGTCCTCCTGCGTCATACCCCTTTCTTTCAAAAGACATTTTAATTTTGCCCCGGCAACTAAGCCAAGGTCTTGGTTATTATGTTCCATAATATCCGCCTCCTTTGCTTAGCTTTTGGCAATGCTCCGGAAGGTTCAATTAAAGAACAACTATATTATATCATAAACCGCGCTATATTGCAAGGGCGATTTGGCGTAAAGTTAAAGCCCGCCATAAATGACGGGCTCTTGCTCTATTTTAAATTGTTGTCGCTCATAAATTTTGACAGTTGGCTATAAGGAATAATGTTATTCTTGTCGCGGAAATACAAGATATATCCATTCATTTTCTTTAACTCTAAAAATATAAAAACCAAAGCCAACACTGCGACGCAGCCAAATACCAACCCGCTAAAAAGGATTTCGGGCAGTTTCAACATCATTACGGTAAGTCCCGCAAAAATATTGACATATGGAGTAAGAATTTTCAATATCCTATATGGCAACTTAACTTTTTCATCACAAATAATACCATTGACGTCATATAAGTAAAACATCCACGGAACTTTTATTTTGTCATAAGCAACTTCGTACCCTTCGCCTTTTACGTATAAAAGTTTAACGATAGTAAAGGCCCCATATGGAACATTAAATACCGCAACCACAGCAAACGGAATACAAAATATATTTGCGTTATCTCTGTAAATTATTATAGGAAACGCCATAACAATTACATTGATCAACAAAAGGATAACGGTAACTATGCGGCTCACATATACGGATTTTTTGTCGTATGTGTACTCCGATTTCTGACCGCAGTACACATATACCCGCTCGGCATTTGCAATAAATTCCTTTAACTTCGCCTCATCCTGCACGGGTGCTTTTATCTCGTCTATTCCGCTCTTTATTTCGTCGAGTTTTTTAAAGATATTACTCTGTTCTACCATTACTTATCACTCCTCTTTTTCCTTTCAGCTTCTATCCACGCGTCAACGTTTCTGTCGCCGTTTATAAGCCCGCCCACCTGACTGCCCACCGCCTTTACGATTATTCTGTTTTCCTCAATGGCAGGTTTAAGTTCCAGAAGCAGATCAATTGTTTTGTTGAGTTTTTCCTCCATCGAACTGAGCTTTATATCCTTTAATTTGCTTATCATCCTTTGGAGTTCAACATTCTGCTCCTCGAAAGACAACTTTTCCAATTGTGCCTGTGAAATTAAATTGCGGTATTCCTCTATATCTCTCTCTTTAAGCTTATGTTGTTCGACAGACGACGCCAATTCTTCCTTCAAGGAGTCAGCCTGCGCTTTCAGCTCAACATTCTCCCTTTCAAATACACCAAACAGATTTATGAAATAATTGCCGTCGAAATTATCATATTTAATACCATTATAGTTGCAATAAGCGGAAAACGCATTGTATATCACACGCATATAAGAAACTACCGTTTCCACCTGAATGTGCTTTTCCCCCTTATGCTTATGCGCATTGACTTTAAGCGTGTAATCTTTCATTTTGTTGAAAGTATAGTCATCAATATGCAACTGACCTTTGAAAACGGCGCTTACATCATCTCGTTTTAAAAGTGCGCCGCAGGTTTCCCTTACCGACGCATCTATATCAAACTGCGCAATTACAAACTTTATGAATTGCTCCTGCAAGTCGAGAAAAGAATCATAAAACGAATTACTCGCAGCTTTTATGTTTCGCTCCAAAGTTTGATAGCGTACATACAGTCTTTCGTCTAATTGTTTTAAGAATTCAAACATTTAAATTACCGCCATATCTTTCTTCGATTATTTTATATAAATTTGTATAGTCAACGCGGGGAGTATAAGGATAAGAATTATCTCTCTTATACTGCACTATACTTCTGACGGCTTTTCGCAAAGAAGAAAAGCCCAAGTGCGTATTTATCCTGTCCAAAAACAGCTCGTTGCAGTATCGCGTTTCTGCCGAGCTAAGTTTCTTGATATCATAAATATACAAATCATCAGGATCATATTGCGGAATTAATACATCCGTTTGAGTTTTTACATATACCGCAAGATTTGGCGCATATAGGTTTTCATTGGGCAATTCTGTCAAATCTTTTAACTCCGGCATTTTGTACCGCCATGAATACATTTGCCTGAACTTATAAAAGGGCGATATTTCAACAATCATGCGTCTTGCCGATATAGGATACATCTGAAAATTTTCGTGGAAAAATTCTTGTAAACAAATCTGATTTTGTAATAACTTAATGAATTCAGAATCCTTTTCTTTTTTTAATAAATCTATCAAAAACAATAATTTCTTGCTATTGTGAACCGTTACTCCGTTCCAACCCTTTTCATTTTCGGAAGTCATGCCTATATCTGTAATTACAAATTCGTCGTGTTTGTATTCCGAATCCCAAAAGGCAAGATAACCTGCCGCAATTATTTGCGACCACCTGTGCGCGGGATATGTTTTATCCGGATGTTCCAAAATTTCCTGCGGAGAACCGTCTGTATCTAATATTACATTCAGAGTGCGCATCCAGTAATCATACGGAGTTTCTCCGGAAACTTGTTTTTCCTCAAAAGGCGGTTGCATATCCTTGATGCCTCTTTCACATTTTTCCGCAGAAATATTATTTTGACAACAATAATTGCGCCAGCGCTCTGCCGAATCTACATAAAACCGTTTCTCTTTCTGCAAAAACGGCTCATTACCTAAACTGCGCAAAGTAGAAATCAGAATAAATTTTTTTACTAACTTCAATTCAGTCCTGTTCAATTCAATTATATTTTCGGCTTTTAGCAACTTGTTGGCGAGAAGATTACCGAACTGCGATTCAAGTTTTAGGTTAAGATTCTTCTCCGTATCGTCATCATAAAACCCTTTCTGCGAATATGCCTTATCCACCTTTATATCTTCGGCAAGTTCTCCCGTATGAATATTATACAGGCTGAGTTTATTGCTGAATTTTTTTAGGATAAATCGCGGAACATAATGCGAATACATCATCTGATCCCCCTTTCCTTAAAAAGCTCCTCAATCGGCTTCCCGCAAGCTCTTATAGATTTCGCTCGTAAAAATACCCAGCACTTCCCTTTTTATCTCTTCGTTATTCAAAAGCAAGGAAAAGAAATCCTGATTTTGCGAAAGCCCTTCAATGAGCGCATCGTCGATACCGTCAAAATACGAAAATTCAAAGTCCTTTTCGGTATTGCTCTTTGCGCTCGCGCGAAGTTTATCCGATTTGAGAAGCAGATCCCGAATTTGCAGCATCGCTTTGATTGCGACGTCGTTATCGTATGCTCTTCCCGTACGGCTGTTGATTTCTGCGATAATGACGGAAAGCCGCTCCTGCTTATCCTCCGGCAACGCAATCGTATCCGCAGTCGGCAATTTGATTACAGGATTCGGATTGAGCCGCTCTTTCACGTGCGTATCGCCCTTTTTCTGAACAAAATTCGACGCTTTGATTTTGCCGTCAAGGTCATACCCTCTGCCCGGCTGCCGGATATCGATATAAGACAGCAGATAATCGACGAACAGATATTTTTTATGCAGTTCAATATCTTCAAAGCACGATACCTGAATGAGAAACTGATAGAACCGCACAAAGTGCCGCATGACCGCAGCAATTTCAAGCTGTTTGAGAAAATCGTATTCTTCCAGCCGCTTTTTTGCGCGGCCGAAATAGAAATTCAGCTTTTCCTTCGTCTTCGCGTGCGTATCCCCGCCATACAATAATTGCGCCGCTTGTTCAATGTCGTTCGGATCAAGAATATAATACCCGTCCAGCTTGGCTTCCAAATCGTAAACGGCGGACGGCGTTACCGAGTTTGCGAGCAGAGTCGTCGTATAATAGGGCTCGAACGCCTTTACGATGTCGTCATATGTATTGACAAAATCGAGAATAAACGTATTTTTATCGAACGGCGGACAAATGCGGTTGAGGCGGGAAAGCGTCTGCACCGCGTTCACACCGCGCAGCTTTTTCAGGACATACATAGCGCAGAGTTTGGGCTGGTCGAACCCCGTCTGATACTTGTTTGCGACGAGCAAAACCTTATAATCGTCCTTTTCAAATTCTTTGGGCAACCGTTCTTCCGAAAAGCCGTTGATTCCGCTTTCAGAATATTCTATGTTATCCACTTTCACTTTGCCGGAAAATGCAACGAGCGATTTAATATCCGAATATCCTTTCTTTGCAATGTAATCTTCAAACGCCTGGTGATATTTGACTGCACTTTCGCGCGATTTGGTGATGACCATTGCCTTTGCCCTGCCGCCAAGCTCCTGCATGACCGTCGTGCGGAAATGTTCGATGATGACCTCGATGCGCTGGGCGATATTCGTTTCGTGCAATTCGACAAACCGCGCGATTTGCCGCTTTGCTTCCAATGTTTTGCAGCGCGGGTCTTCTTCCACCTCTTTATTGATTTGATAGAACGTTTTATATTCGGTAAAGTTTTGCAGCACATCGAGAATAAACCCTTCCTCGATCGCCTGCTTCATCGAATAGATATGAAACGCCTGCTTTTGCCCCTTCGCATTTTCCTTGCCGAATAGCTGCAAAGTCGTCGCTTTCGGCGTGGCGGTGAACGCAAACATGGAAACGTTCGGCTGTTTTCCGTTCCGCGCGAGTTCGTCGGCGATCACATCCTGCGCGTCAATCGCACCTTCCGTATCGATCTCCACTTCGCCCCTGCCGAGCGTCATGGAGATCGCCGCCATATCCTTGCCGGAAGTGGAAGAATGCGCCTCATCGATGATGACGGCAAACTTTTTCTCTTTGAGCCCCGACACGCTGTTTATGATATACGGAAATTTTTGTATGGTCGTTGCGATGATTTTTGTATTTCCTTTCAATGCAATGGCAAGGTCCGCGGAAGAACATTTATCGTCCATCACGCGGATCAGCCCCGTTTTATGCTCCATGCCGAGGATCGCATTCTGCAGCTGCCTGTCCACGACAACGCGGTCGGTCACAATGACGATATTGTCGAAAATCACTTTGTTGTCGGCATCGTATACGGAAACCAGCCTGTGCGCAAGCCACGCGATTGAGTTCGTCTTGCCTGAACCCGCGCTGTGCTGAATCAGGTAATTCTGCGACGTGCGGTTTTGCTCTACGTCGGCGAGCAATTTGCGGATCACGTCCAACTGATGATACCGCGGAAAAATGACGCTCTCTTTGACCTTTCTTTTCCCGGTAAGCTCGTCCTTTTCTTCCTTCGTCTCAATAAAGATAAATTTGAAGATGAGGTCGATGAGCGTATCTTTTGTGAGAATGTCCTCCCACATATAAAAAACGCTGTATTGATCGGGATACACGGGGTTGCCCTTGCCCGCGTGGACGCCTTCGCCGTTTCCCATGTTGAAAGGCAGAAAGAACGTCGCCGCGCCGTTCAGCCGCGTGGTCATGTAGACCTCGTTCAGGTCCATGGCAAAGCAGACGAGGCACCCCGCCTTAAAGCGGAAAAGCCGCGTTTTCGGGTTGCGCTCGGTGCGGTATTGGGTGATCGCGTCCGCATACGACTGCCCCGCCAGATTGCATTTGAGTTCAATGGCGATGACCGCAAGCCCGTTGATAAAGACGACGAGATCGACGCGCTCTTTGTCGCTCGCCCACACCTCTTTCATGACGGAAAATATATTTTTCTGATAGCGGACCGCCGCATCCTTGTTAAATGTGGTGGCTGGCTTTTGATAGAGCAAATCGAGCTTGAAATTAGCAAGTTCAATGCCGTGTTTGAGAACGGAAAGGAGGCTCCCCCGCTCTTTGGTCGCCTCGGCGTTGATTGTGGCGATGAGCGTATCTTCTAACTTGTCCTTGAATACCTTTTTAAGCTGCGCCATCGTTTCGGGCTGTGTATTCATAAGAAAGCGCATCAGAAGTTCCCGGTCGGCGGCAAATTTATCGTCATAATATGTATGGTCGCGCGCGATGTACCCATTGCCCTGCACGAGCCGCTCGATGATATACTCTTCAAATTCAAGTTCGGAAAGAATGTTATTCATTTGCTGTTTTCCTCCTTCTTTGTTCCCCATAAATCAATCCCGTATCGCTTAAGCGGCTGTCTTGTTTAAGAACGCAACTGCGCACTCCTTTCATCCCAATCTACAATGTTTACATGACTGAAATCAAATTTTTCTAAATTATTCTTATAGTACCACGCTACGGTTTTACATATAACCATACACAGCCTTCTGATATTTAAAGAATAACTACGCCTAATTCCCTCCAAACTTTCGCTTTTATGTGCCGCATCAACATAAATACCCCACTCGTTTTTCTTTTGTATAACAAGTTCAAAATAATCCAGCTTATTCGTTTCATCTTTAATTTTTTCTTTTTCGACCGTTGGTTCGCCCTGATGCAAAACACAATTGCGCAATGAATATACGACCTCCCCGCTCAAATACGGAAAGGGAGTTTCACCTTCATCAAGAGGCGCTTTCAAATTTTGACCGATATATTTATCATACCATTTAATATAACGCTCTTTATTGCTCTTGATTGTATCTCCATACTCTGCTTTCGCGCATATATCCGGCAATGTAAGGACCAACGAAAGCGCCGCAAAATATGCCTCTGCATCCAATGCTTTATTGACGTCATCTATCAATCTGTTCATCATATACTCACCTTTGCAACTATCCTATTACTGAGGTCAAAACAGAAACAAGTATCGCTGTCAAAGAAATACAGGTTGAAACCACAAAAGAAATTATTGAAAATATTTTAGACCTTTTGGCACTTTTTTGTGCATTTTCGGAATCTTTTTGCAATGTTTCAAGTTGCATTTTCAATATTTGGATTTCATCCTGCTGTGAAGCGACTTGACTCTGCAATAACCGACTATGCGTTTGCAGTTCTTTATAAAGCGGTGCCTTTGCCTCCTGCTGTTGTCGGACGCCTTGCAAATACCGTCGATTTTCTTCAATTTTTTGCCTCTCTTCCCTTTCTATTAAGTCACATGCAGAATATGCCAACATTGATTGACTATTATCATAATGAAACATGGCTTACCTCTTTTTTGCCGGTGACGTATTCGTAAATCAAAGATTTTTTATACGATTCGAGCGTTTCAATTTGCGATTGTTTGTCGGCAATAATTTCTTCGATTTTCTTTTCTTTCTCTTTAATATAGGCTACAATTTCCATTTGTTCTTTTATTGTAGGCTCAAACAATTTCAATTTTGATAACTCATCAAAATTTAACCCTTGGCGTACTCCACTACCCATATTATACAAGCCTTTCATTAAATCAAAAACATGCAATTCGTAATAAAAATATTCCTGTATAATATTTTTCTTTGCTTTAAGTGTTACATATGCCGAGGTAATAATCCCCCGTTCATTCACAAAACCTGTACGCAAACTTCGTCTATCATTTTGTAAATCCGTCAATCTCAACACGATATCTTTGGGTTCAACAATATTATAAGCATTGAAATTTTCAGGAAGCAAACCTCCATTAGCATTTATATCTTTGCGAATAATTTTACCATAACTTAACGACAATAAATTTTGCTCTTTTGCAAAAATATTTTTATTTTTTCTTTCCTCGAAGTAATAATATAACGGGTGTACGATCCAATGGTTAGGAATAGTCTGTACCCAATCAATCCCACTGTCTTTCAAGGGGACGGAAGGATCGAGGCCTTTTGTGACAGTTTCGGTAATGACGGAACGCTTATATTGTTCGAGCGTTTCAATTTCCTGCTGAATATCGGCAATCAGCGCATCCACTTCTCCGCATTTTTTATCCAAAAACTCCGCAATCGCCTTTTGCTCGGACAAAGAGGGAATTGGCATAGGGATGTTCAACAAATCATCTTTCCCTAAATTACTCCTAACGCCATCATCCCCCAACGAATTGAAAATCTGATTCTTCCAAAGCACAAAAAAGTATTTCTCCGCGTAGCACGGCAAAACTTTTCCATGCTGCCGCAAAATAATATAGGCAGGAGATACAATACCCAAAAATGGGGAACGCCCCACTCGGCTTGTTGATACATTTTGTAGATCAATTAACTTGAAAACAAGCTCATCTTTACGCAAAATTTGATATGTTTCAAATTTTTCAGGTTGCAGTCCCGTATTATCTTCCTTTGACCTCTTGACAACATTTTTCATTGTCAATGCCAAACGTTCGTATTTATTGCAACAAAGTCCCGCAATCTCTTTTTTGTATTGGAACTGATATTTCGTTTTTGTTACTTCCCAATTATCGGGAATTTCTCCAACCCATTCAATTCCACTATTTTTCATCTTTTGACCCATAAATCACCAATAATTTCTGTAACTGCTTTAGGCTACTCGTTCCAAAAAAAGTATCATTCGGATTAATGGTGTACTCTTCATTTCGTGCCATGAAATTCATCATTCGATTAAACTCATTTAGTGCCTCATTGTTATACTCGTCTAGTCCACCATTACGCTTTCTATCATACAATCTTCCATTTTTAGACACTGATAATTTTAAAATGCTTTCTATATAATCCCTGTCTGGTTTATCGGAATTTTGTATCACTTCCGAATCAATAAAGCGTTCTATAAATAAACAAAGTATAACAGTAAATATACTTTGATAATTTAATTTTTCCCATCCAAACGAATTGAAAATTATTAATAGAGCATTGTAAAAACGTAAAATGCTTCTGTTTTCCACCTGCTGATTGATCGAATTATTTTTTAAATAATCCGCTATTATTCTATATGCGAAATTTAGATAGATTTCCGCTTGCTCCTTATTAAAATTTGACATCTTTTGCAATCGCGGCATTAGATCTTGTTTTAATAATCTATATATAAATCTTTCAGGCAATGTTTTCACCACAAAAGTAAAATCAAAAAACTTTCGTTGATAATTATCGCCATCTCCCCCATAACTTTTCTCAAAGGTTTTCGAGATTGCTTTTTTATTTAAAGCTACGATTACCACACAATTTTTAACATCGAATAAATGGTGCAGGCGCTCTAAAACAAGCAACTGCTCATTTGGAAGGCAACGGTCTATTTCGTCAACAAGAATAACAAGTTTTGTTTGTTTTCCTTCGTATATTTCCGCTGTCGTAATGTCATTTAATTGTTTTCTAACATCATCCAAAAGAGATTGATACGACCTAAAATCTTCAAATTTTTGATGACTTTCCAGCTTCCCCGATTGTACCACAATGTTTGCGATTCCTTCGATGATATGCGCAAATAGTGCAACTTTCCCTCCTGCATTTTTCATTGCACTTAAAGCATCTTTCCCAAATGATTTTAATGATTTCAGTACCCCATTTTTTACTTTTTCTTTCACCTCGGGCAAAATGCTGATATACTCTTTGACCCCATCCAACAAACAATACAAAATTGCAATAAGAGGATCGGAATAGAAATTATTCTTCCATGCGTCGTAGTTGATGACAATGTATTCGGAGTGCTCTTTCAGACTTTCCCGCAACATCCCCATTACAAACGTTTTACCGCTCCCCCACTCTCCGTCCAACGCAAGGCAAAAATGCTCATCTTGCGGAAGCGTATCAATGAGATATTTTATTTTATCGACAAGCGGCTGCCTGCCGATTTTATCTTGAAGTTCCATTTTTACTCCCCAAACAATTTCTTTATCCGTTCGGAAACGGACTTTTCCAAATTCAAAAATTTCTGTTCCAATTCTTCGCTCGGTACGGGCTGCTGGTACTTATAAAAATACCGCGTAAACGGAATTTCCGCGCCCACTTTGATAACGGGCTTTTTGGCGCTCAGGTTTTCCTCAAAAAAAGCGACGGCGTCGGGAATGTGCGGCAGAACTTCGCGCGCCATGTAGTCGTCGATGCTTTCCTCATATTTCACGATTTCAATATCCTTCGTTTCCTTGTCGTAAAGGATATTCCCCTTTTTATCGCGCTGAATTTCGGCGGTTTTATCCATAAAGGAGAGGCCGTCGGCAACTTTTTCGAGCCACTTTTTATCGCAGGTCAAAATTTCGGAAAGGCAGGCAAGGAACGGCTCGGGCGAGAGATACACCTTTTCCACAACGTTTTCGCGGAGCGCCTGCAATATGCCGTCGAATACAGGTTTATTGGCATAGAATTTTTGCAACTTCTTTTTATCGGGATCGGATATGGAAACGCCCTGGTTTTCAAGTTCCGCTACCTTCGCCTCGTCGTACAAACCATTGAGCGAACCCTTGGAAAGCATTTGTTCGATGCGCTCTTCGGTAATGGCATAGCTCCTCTGCAAAGGCTGATACACCGCATATTCGCGGTACATAAACTCTTCATTTTTGAAAATTTTGCAGTTTTCGTTCTCCTCAAAATCGGCGTACAGGTGGGTGATAATCTTTCTGTCTTCGGGCGTGATCTCATTCTTTTTATCGCCGACCGCCTTGCGCAGCTTATGATAGAACTTGTCCGCATTGATGAGCTGCACCTTGCCGCGGCGCTCTTTGCGCTTATTTTTGGAGAGGATCCACACATACGTCTGTATGCCTGTGTTGTAGAACAAATCGGTCGGCAATGCGATAATCGCTTCCAGCAAATCGCTTTCCAGAAGCCAACGGCGGATCTGACTTTCTCCCGAGCCCGTATCGCCGTTAAAGAGCGGCGAGCCGTTTTCGATAATAGCCGCCCTGCCGTTCGTTTCGTCCATTTTATCGATGGCAGACTGTAAAAAAATCATCTGCGAGTCGCCGCCGCTCGGAAGGCCGTGTCCCCAGCGCCCCGCCGTTCCCTTGCTGTACTCTTCGAGCACCGCCTGCTCCTGCCCGTCTTTGGCGTCCTTGCCCGACCACGGCGTTCCGAAAGGTGGATTTTCAATCACGAAACGCATTTTAATATCGGGAAAGCAATCGATTTTGAACGTATCGACGTGCAGAAAGTTTTCCGAATCCTGATTTTTGATGAGCATTTCGGCAAGCCCGACCGCATAGGAAGGGCCCATCAGCTCCTGCCCGAAAAGCCGCACGTCCGCCGTCGGATTGTAATGCTTGATATAGTTATACGCCGTGGAGAGCATACCGCCCGTTCCGCAGGCCTGGTCGCAGACGGTGATGACCTTTTGGTCGTCGAAAATATCGTCGCAGCCCTCCGCCATCAGAATTTCGACGAGCAGTTTGATAATATCCCTGCCTGTATAAAACTGCCCGGCGTCAACATTCTGATAAAACCTGCCGATCAGGTTTTCAAAAATGTAGCCCATACGGATACTGTCAAACGTTTCAATGCTCAAATCGAGTTCGGAAAACGCCTTGACAACGGTATACAGGCAGCCGTCTTTTTCCATTTTATCGATGTGCTTTGTGATTTCGAGCTGGTCTAAAATCTCCTGCACGTTCTGTGAAAATCCGTTCACATACGACTTAAAGTTCCCCGCAATAAGGTCAGGCTCATTGCACAGCTCCGCAAGGTCATATTCGCTCGTGCAATAAAACGGAAACCCTGAAATACGGCAGAGAGCTTTGGGCGGAAAGCTCGGATTCGCCTTATATTGCGCCACCACCGCAGGCTTGGTTTTTGCAAGCGCACATTCAAAGCGGCGGATGATCGTCATGGGAATGATCACATCGCCGTACTTATCCGGCATATACGAACCGCGCAATTTATTGGCGATCGACCAGATAAAATTTGCTTCCTGCGTAATATTGATTGGCGTTTCGTCCCACATCGTATCGATAATTTTATTTGTCATTTCTGCTTTCCTTCTTGTATCTTCTTTGTTTTTTCTATTATAACATATAAAACTTGACAGATATAGTCATATTAAAAAATATTTTTCGGTTTTTTCTAAAAAACACTGCATATTAAAGACGGCGACCCGTTGGATATGCTTACAGATAGTTTCGCCGTTGCGCGGTCATTCCCCCAGCAGCCAATCCAGAGCATTGATGCGGCGGATGCCGTCATAATCGGCGGCGGGATCTTCGTCCAGCGTTAAAAGGATTTTCGGGTAATGGTCGCGTATCTTTTGCAAAGGCAAAAGTTCCCTTTGCAGCGTAGATTGCTCGCGTACTGTCGCCGCCACCTGATAATATTTGCTCCCTGTGTCGTCCATGGCAACGAAATCCACTTCCTGCTCGTCCACTTTGCCGACGTATACCGCATATCCGCGGCGCAGAAGTTCCAGATACACAACGTTCTCAAGGATATGCCCCACATCGGCATTGCGAGAGCCGAGCAGCGCATAGCGCAGCCCTATATCCACGGCGTAGTATTTTTCCATTGTTTTCAGATACTGCTTCCCCTTTACGTTATAGCGCCCCGCACGGTACAGGATAAAGCTCTCCGTCAGCCCTTCGATCATCTTTTCCACCGTTTTGACGTCGATCTTTCTGCCGGCAGAGGTCAGCGTGTCCGCTATCTTTTTGCTCGAAAGCGGGTTGCCGATATTATCGAACAGAAAGCGCGTCACGCTCTCCAGCATCAGCGTGTCGGATATTTTTTTGCGCGCGGCGATGTCCTTTACGACTACGGTATTGTAGATCGCGTCGAGATAGGTTTTGATTTCTCTCGCATTGTCGCGCAATTCCAGCGTATACGGGAAAGAACTGTTCTGCAGATAATCCGCATACTTTCTGCCAAGTTCGGCAGTGCTGCCCGTACTTTCCACATATTCACGGAAGGAAAGCGGAAGCATGGATATTTCCACATACCTGCCCGAAAGAAGGGTCGCAATCTCCCCCGAAAGCATATAGGCGTTGGAGCCCGTCAGGTACAAATCGATATTCTTTTTGATATACAGGCTGTCGACGACGCGCGGAAAATCGGCAACGTGCTGCACCTCGTCCAAAAAGATATAATTCATCGCGTTCGGGTCGAGCCGTTCCTTGATGTAGGCATACAGCTTTGCCGGATCACGCAGATCATAAAAGTCATAATCTTCAAAATTGACGGAAAGAATGCGTTTTTCCTCGACGCCTTTCCTTTTCAGATGCGACTGAAACATCTCCATGAGCGTCGATTTGCCGCAACGCCGCACGCCCGTGATCACCTTGATGAGCTGTTTATCCTTCCATGCAAGCAGTTTATCCAAATATTCTTTCCTTTCGATCAGCATAAACGCCCTCCCGAATTCTGTTACTTATATTATATCCAAAAACCTTTGAAAAATCAATACTTTTGGGAATAAAATCCAAAAACCGTAATCATGACTAATAATCTAAATATATCAACCGCGGGTTTCCCGCGTTTTTAGTGCGAGCAATGGACGGAACGGAGCAAGCAGCGGGGCGGCGATTTGCAGCCACGCTGCTTGCTACTTGTAAGGACAGTGCAAGCGCCCTCGGCGGCGGGAATTATCCCACCGCCCTTATCCTGCTTAGGCATCGGTTTTTGGTACAAATTCGTCCCACCTTCTAACGGTTGTTCTGCATTCTATCAATATCCCTTTTCGCCGCCAAAAACCGTCAAAAAGCGCCGCCGTTCCTCCGCACCGCTCCCCCAAAAAATTTCTCCGAAAAATTTTTGGAAAGGTGACAATATCTGTCATGTATTCTGTGCTATAATAGAGGCAAAGGAGGATACCCATGCCCGAAACCAGAGCTTATAAACTGAACGAACAGCGGCAGCCGGGGAGCCGCCCCGGCACGCTCATCTACTACTATTACGGCTCCGACGGCCGCCTCACATCGCAAGAAGTCTCGGAAGAACTCTTTGACGCCCTCTCGGACATGGACGAGAAGTTCTATGCCTTAGAACGCCGCGAGGAATATCACAACGTCAAGCACCTCAAGCCTTCGCCGCACAACCACGTCTTTCGCCCCCGCAAGGTCGAAGACCTCCCAGACAAAAAGATGGCGGACGTCTTACAGCAGCAAGAGGACAGCGCCGACCTGCTCGACGCCCGCGCCCTCTTCCGCGGCGATGACAAGCGCATCTACCGTATGCACTTCCTCGAAAAGCTAACGCAGGAGGAGATAGCCACAGCCCTAAACAGATCGCAAAGTTATGTCTCCAAACGCCTTGCAAAGATCAAAGAGAAGCTGGAGAGCACATCCCTCCAGCACGACCGCAGCAAGAAGGAAGCCTATGCCGAGCGCCAATGGGAACAATTCCTCGAGAAGTTCCGCACGGAAAACGACGAGGATATCCTGTTCGATCTCTTCCGCTGCGTCTGCGGTTCCGACTTGCAGGAAGCATTCCTTGAATGGTTCTACAGCTACCGCGAATACAGCAAATTCTGCCTGCAATATCTCAGCCTGCGCCCCTTTGATAACGCTTCCGACGAGCAATTCAAGCAACGCCTAAATAGGCTTTCCGAATGGCAGCGGCTCACCTATCGGTTACAGTTTGCAGAACAGCTCGAAGAAGTGCGCTGGCTGTATATTGCCCTCTGCGAAAAGATGAACGAACAGCAGGAAAAGCTCCAAACGCCGCCCTCGCACCCCGATGAAAAGAAGGTGCAAAAAGAAGCGGAACGCATTGCGCGACGGCTGGGAATGACGGCAGAGGAATACGTCAACGGGCACTTCCTTCCAAAACTATACAAACGGCTGGGGAAGCGGTATGAGGACTTTCGCCGCAAGTATCAGAATGTCGCCGTCATCGAGGAGGACGACCCGCGTCCTGTCCGCGAACAGATCGTCTCCATCTTCGGCGAAGGCCCCGAGCCCCGTTTCCGAAACCCCGAATTTGAGGATAAGGACGGCAAGAAGGGCTCTTAAATGAAAAGTGTGTGAAATGATCTGTAAAATGGAATATTTGCCGCCTTTCATTTGCTTGATCAATAGAGGCAGCTGGAAAAGCCGCTCACATCAATATAAAAGTCGAAGGGCGCGCGGACGAACAGTCCGCGCGCCCCTGCCATTTGGCAAAAAATATCTAAAGGAGGTACATACAACGAAGGTTTATACCACAAAACCCACATGGTACACCTATCCCGAAGACGAACGTCCGCGGGATAAGCACGCCACTATTTCGGTGCTCAAATATAAGGCGGACAAGCTTTCCACCGTGGATATCTATTTAGGAGATTGCGAACAGCGGTTTACGGTGGAGTATCTGAAACGCATGATCTCCCTGCCGAACAGGCTTGGAAAGATATCATGGCAAGCACGAACGCACAGTATTTCTCCCGCGGCAAAAACACGGTGTTAGAGTGCCTGCAATTCGGCGGAAACAAAGAGTTTTGGAATAGCTTTGCGAGTAGCGAGGACATCCGTCGTTATTTTTCCGACTGTTATCGCTATGCCATCGACAAAATCGGATTTCTGCGCACGCATGAGAACATCATCTGTGCAGCGACCGTCACCGAACAGGTACGGCGCAATCTGTTTGTCTGGTATCTGCCCGTCACCGAAAGATGGACAAGCAAGGTCATGAGCGACAACAAAAGCGAGCAAGGCAACAAGTTACAACGCTATGACGAATCCGGCGAGCCCGTCTATCGGAATTACTGCGATATTGACCGCCCTCGTCTGAGTTCGTCCGAGTTCTGGAAAGCCCGCGGGGGACTCACGTCCTATTCCGATTTGCAGGAAGACTTCTTCAACAAAATTTCCTGCAAGTACGGCGCGGTGCGCGGCGAGAGTAAATCACTCCTCAAAAACACCAATGCCGAACAGGCGCAACGATTTGCACGCGCAAACGGCGATCTCTACGACGAGCCCCCGCCCTTTGACGATATGCCTTATTAGGCAAAGCGTCATTCCGCCAACTGACGGAAAAATAGTCCGCCAATTGACGGAAAACTGTTGCGCACACAAAGCGCAGCACAATATTTTCTGCGAACAGCCGAAAATTTCAGTCCCAGGCCTTGACTTTTTGGAAAAGGTCCGCTATCATCGTATCAACTTCCCGAACAGGGAACATTTCCCGCGGCAAAGACCGAACGAACAGCGACGCCTTCGCCGCAAAATAATTCAAACAGGAGGAACACTGCGCAAGGAAAGAGAACATTGTATCCGATGAGCGAGAGAACATAGTAGCTCACGCAACAACATCGATCAGTGAGAAATCAATCTACAAACAACACCAAACTTGCCGCAGCGGCAATCGGAGATCCCCTCGCGGCGCTCTACGGGCAGATGCGCGCCATCCGCAAGACAATGGACGCCATTGCCCTGAACAGGGAAAACGGGAAACTTTCTGAGAAAGGCAGAAACGGTTTCAAACTCACCAAACAGGAGATCAAAACCATGCCTGAATCGATCAGAAAGATTTTTATCGCAAACAACTACATCGTCAACTACCGCATTACCTCGAACGGATATTTTGAGGCGCGCATACGCCGCAAGGGAATGTACATCGAGGCGTCCGGCCGAGATTTTGAAACCATGCGCAAACGCTTTATGGACAGACTTGCCGCTTTCTATGAACGCCAGCCCATTCAACAAATTGAGGAGACGCCTGCGCCCATTGTAACGGCAAAAACAATGCTCTTTGGAAACTACGGCAGAGAATGGCTGAAAATCAAGGAACAGACGACAAAGCCTTCTACCTTTAAGGAGTATGAACGTTCCTTCCGCGTGGACTTGGAACCGACTTTCGGCAACAAACCGCTCGCAGACATCACAAGGAACGATCTACAAAACTATCTCTTCGGCATCGTGGGCGAAAACAAACACCGCAAGGCGGAGAAACTCGCGCTCATGCTGCATTGCATCTTCGATATGGCGGCAGAGGATTACGATATCCCCTCTCCCATGAAAAAGGTCGTACTGCCCGCCTACCAAACCAAGAAGGGCGAAGCGCTCACCAAAGACGAAGAGGCAAGGCTCGTCAACTACTGCAAGTCGCACAGGGAAGTCGAAGGTACGGACGCTTTGCTGGTACTTCTCTATTTCGGCCTGAGAAAATCCGAGCTTGCAAGCATCGAGATCATCAACGGCAAGTGGCTGCAATGTGAAACGAGCAAAGAGCGATTGGGGCAGAACGTTGTACTTCGAAAAATTCCGTTCACACCAATGGTGAAAAAGGTGCTACCCTATATCGACTTTGAGAAAGCAAAGAACACCAACCTCAATACCATCTCTACGCGCATGAAGCGGCTGCTGCCCAACCACCACCCGCACGAGTTGCGACACACGTTTATCAGCCGTTGCAAAGAGGCCGGCGTTGCAAGCGAAGTCGTGAGCATCTGGGCAGGGCATAGTTTGAGCGGTACGATCACCTCCACGGTGTACACGCACTACTCGGAGGAATTTCAGCTCAAAGAGGCAGAGAAGGTAGTTTACTGACAAAAGTTTCCCCAAACCTATTTTTTGAAAAAGCTAAAATAAAACAAAAAAGTCCGCATATGCGGGCAAAACAGGCTGAAAAGCGGGGCAAAAAACAAAATTCAATCCGAAAAGTTTCCCCATTTCTTTCCCCAATTTGGGGAAGAGTGAAAGAAGCCACATAAAACAAAAACCATATATTGTATTCGGAAGCACATTCCTTATACAATATATGGTATCTGTGGCTGGGGTAGCTGGATTCGAACCAACGAATGACGGAGTCAGAGTCCGTTGCAATCCCCCGAAAATTGCCCGAAAACGGGCTAAAAACCCATAAAAATGCCTGTTTTTTGCCATTTTTTGACTTCTTCTCCCCAATCACTCCCCAATTTTGAGTCAGAACAAACTTAAGACATAAAGGAAACCGGCGGGCGGATTTGATAAAATCCGCCCGCCCCTTCCATTGAAACTTTCAGCCGCCGACACTTGTCGGCGGCGTAATATTGCTTTCTTAATGCATTATTGCTATATTAATAACAATTTTTACGGAAAGGTTATGTATTTCGGAGTTGCTAATCAAACAGCACATTAAATTTCTATTTACCAAAAAGTTATCAATGTGGTATTTTGGTAAATAAATTTTCGTACTCCTGTTGACTTTTCACGCAAATTGGGCTATAATCTATTTACCAAAAAGTTATCAGTTGCAATTTTTAGTAATTAGGAGGACGATATGCAGGAGATTAAGCGTGAACGATATATAGAACAACTTGTTGCAAGGCGCGAAAACGGCTCGATCAAAGTCATCACCGGCATACGGCGATGCGGCAAAAGCTATATCTTATTCAACCTTTACAGAGATCATCTCCTCTCCACGGGCGTAAAAGACAGCCAGATTATAGCCCTTGCCCTCGACGACGAAAAGAACAGAAAATATCGCAACGTTGACGTACTCTACGATTATCTTACTACGGCAACCTCCGGCGATGAAAAAATGTACTACATCTTTTTGGATGAGGTTCAATTTGCAATTACCGCCGAAGAGATGAAGAGCGGCGATATAAGGCTGTACGGGTTGCTGAACGGACTTTTGCGGCAGCAGAACGTTGACATATATGTAACGGGCAGCAACTCCAAATTTTTATCTTCGGACGTGCTGACCGAATTCAGGGGGCGAGGAGATGAAGTGAGGATCTATCCCCTCTCCTTTGCCGAATTTATGTCGGCCTACGACGGTGACAAGTATGAAGGCTTCGACGAATACTCTATGTACGGCGGACTGCCGCTCATTTTAAGCAGAAACAGCGATGAGCAAAAGGGCAAATACCTGAGCGACTTGTTTGAGGAAACATACAAAAAGGACGTGATTGACCGCTATAAACTGCGCGGCGACACCATTCTCGATACCCTTGTGGATATTCTTGCTTCGGCGGTAGGTTCGCTGACAAACCCTACAAAACTTGCTGACACCTTCAACTCTCACGGCATTAAAACTAACAAGAACACCATTGCCGCCTATATCGATTATCTGAAAGACGCCTTTATTATTTCCATGGCAAAGAGATACGATATTAAAGGCAAAAAGTATATAGGCTCGCCCTACAAATTCTACTTTACCGATGTGGGACTGCGCAATGCAAGGCTCAATTTCCGTCAGCAGGAGCAGACGCACATACTTGAAAACATTATTTACAACGAACTTTTGGTGCGCGGCTTCAATGTTGACGTGGGCGTTGTTGAATATCGCAAGCGCGATGGAAACGGAAAAATAGTTGAAACGAGAGCAGAAGTTGACTTTGTATGCAACAAAGGCAACAGACGATATTATATTCAGTCCGCCTTTGCCATTCCCGATAAGGAGAAGATGGAGCAGGAACAGGCGTCGTTCGACCGCATAGACGATTCTTTCAAAAAGATCATCGTATTACAGCAACATACAAAACCTTGGAGAAACGAAAAGGGCTACTTGATTATCAATGTAATAGATTTTCTTCTTAATCCGGATAGTTTGGAACTATAAATTTTGCAGAAACACCCCACTATCAATCAGGGACGCATATCCCATGACGATAATTACCCGCATAAAACTTCCTCTAAGTCAACACCTGCAAATTTTTCGTAATATCCGTAAAAAATGCCGCGCTCCACAAGTTCAGTTTCGATTTATCCTTGATGAACGGCAGTACGTCCTGCTTGGCCTGTTCGTAATCGATGTCCGCAAAACGTTCGTTGAGAAGCCCGATCAGACTATCCCGATCCAGCGGATACTCTTCCCCGATAAATCCGGAATCGACCAGCCGCGCCTTCAGATGCGCCAGATTGACCGCCGCCCCTTTTGCAAGATAAAAGACATAATCGTATAGATCGCGCCCCTTGATACGGTTCTTCCACGCGCGGCAGAGGACGGCATGGATTTTCCCGGCGAACAGCGACGGCAGATCGTATAGGCGCACCTCGTAGGGCGACGGCAACAGGCGGTACTTCGTCTCGAACGTGGCAAACGCGGGCGGAGCGATATCCACCTCAAACTTGATGCGAATGACCTCCTTCGGATGCAGCACAGCGCTGTCCTGTCCGTTAAAAAAGCTTAAAATGTGTTCTTTGGTATTGCCTTTCAGAAACGCCGACCGGATATTTGACTCCGCAGACTTTACCTTTTCTTCCACGGTGAAATTTAGGCCCGTCGCGCGGATTTCGCTCTCCAAAATCGGAAAATACGCTTTCAGGTCAAAGGACGGATCGGGTGCGGTCAGAGAAAAAACCAGATCTTCCGAAAAACGATCGAGCCCGTAAAAGATGCGGAGCGCCGTTCCGCCATAAAACGCCGCCGATTTGAAAAAACCTGCGCGAGAAAGCCCGCAGAGAGCAACCTCCTGTACGACCTCTTTCAGCGCATTGCGCTCCTCCCCCAAAGAATCGGCGCGATATTGTTCCAGCATTTGGCCGATGATCGTCTGCATATCACTTTCCCTCCATAAACTTTGCGAGCAGTTTCAGATTGGTGGCGCGGTAGAGCGGCGCGAGCTGCGAGATGTCGTCCTTTTGCAGCGCAAAGAAGGCGGCTTCGTCGATGCGCAGATCGTCGAACAGCAGTTCTTTGAGCGCTCTCACCGAATAAACGGGCGAAAGCGAATACAACTTATCGCACAGCGCTTTTTCGGGCGAGGCGATCTGATAAGAATATCCACTCTCCACTTTGATCTCCACGCCGAGCGGGTACACGGCGGCGGGAACGTCGCGGTACAAAAAAGTACCGAAGGCGTTTTCGTAGCGCTTGGTCTTGCCCTTGCGGAACGTCGCCGATGTATAGGTGTCGTAAACCGCCTCGGGAATGAGCGCGTGGACGGACAGAGCATAGTCGAATGATAGGTAGGACGGCCCGTAGATGGCTCCCGCGAGATATTTTCCGTCGGTGCGGGCATCCGTCTCGTACAAGCCCTTTGCGACCTGCACGAGCCTGCCGCCTTGCACTTCTCGCCGGATCTTGCCTTTGATGTCGGTATAGTCTGCAAACCGTTGCGCCAAAGCATCGAATGAAACTAACATGATTTCCTCCGCTTGGTTTTATTATAGCAAACTTTTCGGAGGAAATCAATAAGTTTTTCAGGTTTTGGATTCTTTTTAGCTGTAAAAAAATCCCCTCCGTTTTCAGATATCCAAATCCTCCTTAGGATGGAACGGGCAGCGCTCGCCGATACATTGCCCGTTACGCGCAGAATCATCGCAGACGATCGGCGCTATCTTCATCGGGATACCGTATTTTTCCCGAACGAAGGCCGCGCCCATGGATAAGGACAGATATGCATTGCGCTTGCAGCAGCGCGACCCGCCGATCTCGCCCATCTTTGCAATGGCGGCAGAAGTAAACCGCATATTGTCCTTATAAAACTCGTCGGTACTCAAAGGCCCTGTTTTGTGAATGACAGCGAGCGCCGCGCCCACAGAAGCTGCCGAACCGCATATACCCCATTGACCGCACATTGCGCCGGGCATTTTGACGGTGCGTTTGGCAAGTTCATCGAGCGCCTTATCCAAATCGATCTCCCCTCCCCCATTGCGGTACGCGGCGAGGAATGCGGCACCGTCGAGAAAGTGATGCTCCGGCCCGTGCATGTTGATATAATCCCGACGCATGATTTCGTGCGCAATACGATCGGGATCACAGCAGACGGCCGCCAATGCATCCTCACGGATGCGGGCGTACTTTTCTTCCAACGTATAGTCCATTATTTTCCCTCCCCTTCAAAGCGCCTTTTCAAAACACGGTAATGATTTTCGTTGGACTTATCGCCGCCGTTATCGGGAAACAGACAATACGGCAGACTGTCCGTCTCGCGGTGTTTGATCACACAGTCACAGCATCTTCCGTGATTTTTGCAGCTCACTTTCGGACATATACACTCTTTCACGCTTGGGCATTGCATCGACTTCTTCCTCGCTTGTAAAATTTTTTCAGCTACCTTTTTCATTATATCCCGTTCCCCTAATCAAAGTCAAACAAAAGCGCCGTAAACTCTGGCCTGCCTCTTGCCTTTGCGCAAATACCATGTTATAATAATTTCAATCTAAAAATGAATCAAGGGAGGAAATATTATGAACCGCGTCTATGAATTTTTGAAAGCCGCCGAAACGTACTATCTTGCCACCGTCGAAGGAGACCAGCCGCGCGTGCGGCCGTTCGGCACCGTGCATTTATTTGAGGGCAAACTGTATATCCAGACGGGCAAAGGCAAGAGCGTTGCAAAGCAGATCGAAGCCAACCCCAAAGTGGAACTTTGCGCCATGAAGGGCGACGAATGGATCCGCGTAGCAGGAACGCTCGTCCTCGACGAGCGCACCGAGGCGCAGGAAAGTATGCTGAATGATTACCCGTCTCTTCGCGCCATGTACACGACGGGGCCGAACAGCAATACCGCCGTCTATTACTTCCAAGACGCCACGGCAACCATTTCTTCCTTCTCACATGAACCTGTTGTCATCAAATTTTAAGAACGTATAAGCAAAAGGGCGGGGCATCGGAATTCCGATGCCTCGCCCTTTGCTATATTCATTATAGTTTATCTCACAAACAGAAGCAATTCTGCAAGAAAAGGCTACAGTTGATTATAGTAATTTTTGATCTTCTGCGCCATTAGTCTGCGTCGTTGATCTAAAAATACCTGGTAATTTTCATGCCCCATTTGCGTCACTTCAAAGGGAATGCAGTTTGCTGCAAGATTTTCCTTCAGCTGAGTTATGTTCGTTATGGAGTCGCATGTAATCTTCTTTGTCTCGCATTGTTCAACAGCCTCACGGAAGTACTCATACGGCACTTTTTTGCCGATCGATTTATTGACCCTGTGCATCTAAATAAGCATAATTTGCATCCTGATTGTATAAATTCCGCTCATATCCTGCCGCCATAAAGTACTCTTTACGGCTTTTGCCGCAAGGTAAACAAATTCTTGCATGATATATTTATGCTTGCTTTGCCATTTTTACATTCATGTTTATTAAAGATATTATAATATCATAAAATACTTTTCCACTTGCCTCAACCAATTTAACTGGAACTGCATTTCCTATTTCTAACGCTGCTTTTGTGAGATTCTCTCCAAAAACATAATCGTCAGGAAACGTTTGAATCCGTGCCGCCTCCCGGACTGAAATTGCCCTGTCTTCAAATGGATGGCCAAATCTCCCTTTTGAATAACTTAAACATCCCCCGGTCATCGTCGGAGCCGGTTTATCTGGATCCATGATTCCATAGACATCGTTATGCCCCGAATACGTCTTATGGCAATTTAATACCAATTCGGGAGGCAAAGCCAATCGAGAGCCTCCATTCGCACGTATGATCTTCATGCGACGTAAATTTTTTTCCGAAAGATTCGCGCATGCATGATTCTTTATCTTATCATCACTATAACGCTCGCCTGCTTTTAAGGCGGGAAGCCCTTGGAAAGTTTCCCTTACCGTGACCCATTTTTTCTTACCGTTTGCACCGTCTTGACTATGCGTCTCAAGAGGCAGCGTTAATTTTAGGTCTAAGTCACACATGATTCGAAATATATCTCGTCTTACAGCATGTAAAACAAAGCGTTTTCTGGTTTGCGGAACACCATAATCTGCGGCATTAACCACTCCACAAACAACCTCGTATTGTTGGTTACGCGGTGCATTTTGATTATCCAAATCCGCTAAAAATTCATTTAAAATTTTTCCGCCATAAGAAGATTTAATGCCAGGAACATTTTCCATAAGCACAAATGGCGGAAAAACTTCTTGAATAATTCTTTTGAATTGCATCAACAGTTTTTTTACTTCATTGATTTTTCCTTCATCCAAATTATGGATACGATTTTGCATGGAAAACTTTTGGCAGGGAGGACAACCTGCCAGCAGATACAACTCATTCCTTTCAATACCGGCAGCTTTCAATAATGTTTCGCCAGATATATTACATATATCATCCTGAATAACATTAACGTCTTTTAACAGATGATATCCTTTATAAGCTTTTACCGCCGCGTCGTCAATTTCCAGCGCGCACGATAATTTAAACCCTGCACGTGTCAGACCGATGGATACACCGCCACCGCCAGAAAACAAATCTATTGCTTTAATCACCATAACAACTAAAATATCCTATTGACGATTTATCCAATGTCCCAATCATTAATCCCCTATCCAGCAACATATTCTTGTTTTCACAAGATGTTTCTGGTAATAAAGCACAATTATGACAAGCAGCTAAGTTACATCCATCCTGCCCTTGCCCTACACTTTGTATGCATACAGGATCAGCGGCACACCATTTAGCTTCATTGATTGCATGCTTAATTATGTTTTCTATTCTTCCAGGCTCCCCTTGCCTTACCAGTCCGCCCAAAGAACCTTCCGCATCACCAGATGCAGTATATATAAGAATCCCCGCCATTTTAGGCATGTCATCACTTATATATTTGCTACAGTATATCTTTTCTCGAATAGAGGCGCTCGAATATCCGCTATCATTTGCTAATGCATTAATCAAGCAATGCGCAAAAGTATGTAAAAGAATGTAGACTGGATTCAATTTTTCGGTCGTTATTTTTTGGGAATTTCTTAAATTATTCTCAATGATTTTAGCACGATCCTGAACATCTTCATTTTTTGTCCATATATCGAGCTTATCATAATCGAACTCAAACATAATACCTTCGCCGCTGTTCTTGACCGCTGGTATCCAAGGCATTTTCTCGATAGAAATTTTAGGAGAATATTCTGAATCGGGAGAAATACGTTTAAAACCCAAGAATGCTCTCGTTTCTCTTAACTTATGGACTAAAGATATACTTTTAAGGAAATCCACCCCCTCATATCTGCTTATCGGATAATTTTTAACATATAATTCATCGGAAGGATTTCCTCGTGTATGTATAAGCACTTCAAATTCTTGCTTTCTATATTGCTCGTCAGATTGCACGTCCTCATATGATTTATTTGCATTAGATAGAGTTTCTTTGATTTCTTCAAGTGCCTGTTCAATAGCAATATCTGGATATAGTGTGTCTTTAAAGAAATTTAATATCTTTTTTATTTCCTCTTCACTTTGTTCGTTTTCATTTTTTAAACGATTGATAACTATATCTATACATTCTTTTGTTTGCTCATTCTTATACTGCGGTATATTTGGGATATACACAGAACTAATAATATCCGCAAACCAAACATTAGATGCCCCGCGCTGCAATACCATTAGCTTTTCGCCGCATGGTTCAGATTGTCCCTGTCCCAACCACGGCATTTTCCCTGAACACCGATAATTTATGCTATCTAATGCGTTATCGCCAAATGCTCCTGACATGGTAGCTGAAGCTCCACACGTACATGTATATCTAATACCAGCAAGCGATGATGAACTTCCGCCCGTACTTCTGTTGAGTTTGCATGAGGCGGTTATCGGCTTATCGCTTTTAGCATGAACCCATTCCATAACAGGGAAATCCTCTATATGACCTTTAGGACATACCGCTATAAAACGTTCAGGAACTAGTAACGGAGTCCTTCCTTTTCCAATTTTTTTAGAGCAATATGTACCGCCGGGTCTATTCCTGCGATTGTCGCCAGGACAAGAAATGCGTGTCCCCGCTTCACCGACCCGCTCCATATTACCACAAACTGGACAGTATTGCCAAGTTGGAAATCTCACTGCTGGAATTTTCATCTCTCCATGTTTTGCGTCTTGCTTTTTTTCAACAAAATTCGGCGGCATAACAAGAAGTTTTCCTCCCAGTCGTTTAGTCAACCTGTCATCGACTATAAGAAAATCTTTAAACGAATGCTCCTTGTCAAACCAAAAATCTAGCCCTGACACCATAAGAGATTCATCGTTTGGGAACGGCACAATAGCACCTATACCCCAAGGAGTAATCAAATTATCGCGTCTTAACGGGTATTTATTTTTCATTATGTGTCCTCCTTTGAGCAATAAAGACTCTTACCGCAATCCAAACCGCATTCTTGATCCACATTTCGCATAGATGTCGGCGTAGGCCAACCGCGATTGCCCCATGAGTCAGGCGGTATCATTCCGGCAGGATAAAGTAATGGCGCTTCTTCTTCAATTTTAAATGAAGAATATTTCCCTGGAGTCCAACTTTTCCATTGTTCCCACTTTTCTTCAAGCTGTTTCTTTATATCTTCAACTTCGCTTTGAT
>OKWJ01000765.1_pt1 | contig 32728 bp, 27 predicted proteins | sample 1607121 | NCBI WGS metagenome assembly OKWJ01 (sample SAMN04414080, study PRJEB24778) | human gut metagenome | material: faecal | host: Homo sapiens | reverse complement strand
TCGTCGTTGTCGACGTGCAGCACCGAGTAGCTCAGGTTTGTGCGTGTTGCTTTCGAAGCGAAGAGCTCCAGATTCAGATCCAGCGTCTGTTCGAAGTAGTCGCAGATGTCTTGGATCACCTTCTGTTTGGCCGTGGCGGTGAAGCAGGAGACCGGGATCGGAAGTTTGCTCCCCTTTTTCTGCTGGTATTTGCGGATGAAGTGGCCGATATAGAGATAGTCGACCCGGAAGTCCTGACCCCACGACGAGAAGCAATGGGCTTCGTCGATGACGAAGCGGACGACGTTGCGGGCAAGGAGAATACGTTCGATCGTAGCCGAGCGGAGCATCTCGGGTGAGATGTAGAGCAGCGCGGCTGTTCCGTCTTGCACTTTCTCAATTGCCAGTGCGCGCGTGATGGGATCCAACATGCCGTTGATGGTGACGGCCTCGGTGATACCCCGTTCAGCGAGGTTATCCACCTGGTCCTTCATCAGCGACTGCAGGGGTGAGATCACCACCGTGAGTCCGTGGACCGTGAGTCCTGCCATAAGAGCCGGCAGTTGGAAGGTGAGTGACTTTCCGCCACCGGTCGGGAAGATCGCCAGCAGCGAGCGTCCTTCGACGGCTGCCTGTGCCGCCCGCTCCTGGAGGGGTTCCCCTTCGTAGGTGCGGAAGGCATCGTAACCGAACAGCGACTTGAGGCTGCGGTGGACGTCGAGTTGGGCGTTGCAGTAGGCACAGCCTGTAAGGCAGGGGGTGTGGCGCAGCTTTTTGATGACGAACTCCACGCTTGGGTAGTTGTGCAGTACCCATCCAGGCGTGATGGAGCGATGATCGGTTGTGTCGATTAGCGCCAATGCATAGGCCAGTTCGCAGGGGTAGTGTTCGATCAATGGATCGAGGTCAGCATTCTGGCAGATGCGGCCTTGGTAGACGGTTGCGATTTGTTCGCCGAGGTTACATTTCTTCGGGCCGGCTCCCACTAGATCGAGGAATCCATCGAACTCCGGATGGCCACGCAGCAGTGCGGTGAAGAGCTTCCGTTTTTGCTCGGGCCATGCATTCCAACGCGCCATCTCGTCCAAAAGTAGATCACGGGCCTTTTCACAGTCGTTGACCGGGTTGTTCATCTGGTCGCTGACCAACTTATCATCCTTTACAAGCCGATGATAGGGACGTTCGGGAAAGAGCAGAGGCGAGAGGTAGAGCGTGTCGACCAGTCGCCAGGGGATTTGTCGATCCTCGAAGAGGTATTTGGCATCGTGGTGGATGATGTTGTGTCCGCAGAGATACTCCACACGCTCGAGGAAGGGTAGCAGCTCCTCTTTTGAGGCTTTATGGAAGATGGCTTCGTCGTAACGGAGTGCCCCGATGTCGTGGATCCGGTGGTCTGTCAGCCTAATCTCAACATCCACGATCGCATAACGCAACAGCCCATATCGAAGGGACATGAAGCCTCGGGGCGGATTCAATACTTCGTTGGAATCCGTTTGGGACAGGCTGTTCGATATGGGCTTCTCCTGCATGGAGTTAGAGTAATTGCAGTTTATCTTACAAATATAGAATTTTTTCTTGGGTTTATGTGTTGTATTGCAGCATCTTGATTGATCGTATTCTTAATTTGGTCTTTGTAGTCAGAACTTATCTAACTTTAATATTATGTTTGCAAACTTTTCATCGACTCACTCCTAATAAAGGGGAAAATATCCTTGCAGACCTCAATCTCGTTTGTATTGGAGACGAATTCGCGGATGTTTTGCGAGTCATTTTGTGTGCAGATTGGGACGGAATGATGACTTATCAATCCGATAACTCATGTTTTTTGCAGCCATCTCTTTTCGTCCCTTATTTTGACTTTACATATGAATATGGGGATAAAGCAAAGGTGGTGATTTCATGGAAAAGTGTATAACAGGAGTCTGATTCGTTGGAAAAAGTGTGAGATGATTGGTGTTATTCGCTTGAAAAAATGTAAAGTTCTAAATCGTCACCGACGTTAACATCAAAGGTTGCACTATGAGTTTCGCAATAAAGAGCCAAAGTGCAAACCGAATATGTGTTTGCACTTGCACTTTTGCACTATGGGCTCAGCAGTTTGCTTTATGCCGGTTTTCTCTAAAGAAATTTGCTGGTTCTCAAGAAAATCCGTAATTTTGCGCCGTCAATTGAACAAACATAAAGCTTACAATGCTGCAAAGGAGAATAAACAACCGGACAACCGCATCAGATCGAGGCATAAAATGCCTTGAGAGATTGTCGTGTGTCCATACTTCAGGCATTGGAGCATTCTATACTTTTGGAGACATTTTCCGACGAACGTCTGATAGACCATCGGGGATACGATGATGCTGGTATCCCGCTGAAACGATAAATGAAAACCGTCGGAGAGTCCTTACCAAACTTTTCGACGGTTTTTGTTTTGTGCCTGTTGGTGACGTTCGCACGATGTGCTCTTCTCCGTCAATTCCGTCCACGGGCTGAATTGTAATGTATTATTAACCGCGCAGTGATGCGCATGAATGAAAAGATTATGAATTATAAATTTGACGGAAGCAAGGTGTTCTTTACATCAGACACCCACTTCAACCACTCCAATATCATCAGGTTCTGCAACAGACCCTTCAAGGATGTGTCGCACATGAATGAAACGATTATTTCCAACTGGAACCGCGTGGTCGGTCCGGAGGATATCGTGTTCCACCTGGGCGATTTCTGTCTGGGCGGTTCCGCCGAATGGATAAACATACTGAACAGGCTGAACGGGAAAATATACCTTATTTCCGGCAACCACGACATCAAGAACCTGAGACAGAATTACTCGAAATACTTCGAGCAGATAACGATGCAGATGTATATCGAGGTGGATAAACAGAAGATTTATCTGAATCACTGTCCGTTCCTTTGCTATGGCGGCTCATACGATGACACATGGCAACTTTTCGGACACGTGCATACCCGCAGGAACAATACCGGAAAGGATGCTTCTCGGCTGAGTATGCTTCTTCCGACACAATATGATGTCGGAGTGGACAATAACGATTTCACTCCGGTTTCATTTGTGCAGGTAAAGGCAATCATAGGGAAACAGATTGAACAATCAAGGAAAGGAGAACAGTAAGATGAAGATACAATACATGAGTGATCTGTACCTGAATAAGGTGTGATATGTGTCTTCGAGAACGAACCCCTTGCGAATGGGTTTGATTCTGAAAAGCTAATTGAGATTTAATGAGCATAAAGAGATGAACGAAAGAATGAGCATAGATAGAAAGTTCCTTGCCGATTTGGCGAAGGAGGTTGGCCTAAATACCTCTCACTTGGATGTGTTGGGCGAAAGGCAACATTGGGAGATTGTTGTTGGCGGCGATATGCTGGAACGGATGGTTGGTATTCAGCGCCAATTCGAGCGACTGGCCGTGATGGGCGACGATGAGTACCGGGGATTCCATATCGAAGTACCACGGCCTACACAGGAAGAGTGGGGGGACGCCGAGGAATTGCTCGCTTCAGGGGAATATGACAGTCGGGAAGCGTTTCTTGCAGATTGGCTTGCATTCAACCCGATGGAGACCAAGTGGTTCCATGTCGCTTCGAGCAGATATGGAGATTCCCGGTCGCTTCGTGTTACGGACCGGAAACGTACCATGTTCATCATCACGAACAGTCCTGCTTGTGCTGATGGGATCCCCGATGATGCGTGGTGCAGGGATATTCTCACCCATCTCTTCGGCTATCTGGAACGGATGATTGATGTCGTTGTCGCGAATCCCGACGGGTTCAACGATTACGTGGCGCACAACCTGCCGTATCAGCAGTGTACGGGACGGATCGCACAAAGGGAACTTAACCGCATAGTACCGAATTGCAAAGTTGTGGTAGAAGACCCGGAAACGGCCATCAAGGCTTTGGAGGACTCGGTGCACGGACGTTCTGTGCCACCCTTGGAGACCATGACTATCCGGCGGTATTGCTCCTATTACCGTATTGCCAACGAGGCGTATGAGGCATACTACCGGAAACGGGGCGCCAGCGGACGTGTTTATGAAGATCCGCAGGATGTCCCGGAAGAGCTACTGGATGTAGCCTACTACAAGCGGATGAAGTTTGTGGATGTGGAGACCCTGTACGACATTGACAGTCCGAAGGATTTCATACGGTTTGCAACGGACCACTACGGTGAGTTGGGACTTTCGCGTCTGAATATCTTTGCCTCAAACAAGCGTCAGCAGGGCTGGATGATCGTTGTCTCCAACAGTTATTCGGCGAATGTCGGACTGGCTATTGAGGTGGCTACCGCCTTGTATAAGGCCGGAGCGCCGCTACTGATATACGACGCAGAGAAACTCCTAAGAATCCTGCGGGAGGAGGATTATGTGCGGCTGATTCCCAGCTCCTTTCACAACTATATGGGTTATCAGGAAGAGGGCATCGTCTATGAACTTCCGTGGGAATACGAATGTTCGGACGATGTCGATTCGCTCCTGACTCTGGAGCAGTACCATGCGATTGTCTCGCTTACAGAATGGCAGCCGGAGGAGCGGGTGAAATTGATGATGGTAAAGAATATAAGTTAATATCACATACATAGTTGTGCTATAAAACTGGTAAAATTGTTTATGATACTCATGTTAATTTGGCATTAATTGCTAAGGTCGCTCTAAATAATTTTAAGGGTATTGTATGTTCGTTACAAATATGTTGTTTGCAATATGAATGATACAGCTCGGGAGTGTGTAATATGAATATTTTCAGAATAGAAATAATTGTTTACAATAGATTCTTATAGGAGACAAACAAAGATTGCTACATATAATACTGGGAATTGTCAAATATTTCTTACATTTGTCTATATATGTATCTATCATATAGAATTAATTGATTTTATACTTTAATATGACAATTCAGGATTATTTCTATAGTTTAGAGTATGAAGATGACCAATTTCCTTCCGGGGGGAATTATGTCGCTAATTATAAGGCATTCAAAGATTTTATGGATCAGGAAATACATCCTGAGATAAAGACTGTTACGTCAAGGCTGAATGATGAGATATATTTGAATGATCATAGTACGAGGCATGTCGAGATGGTGATTTTAAAAATATCTCAAATATTAGAAGCTCCTGATATTGGCTTTAATTACGTTTCTGGATACGAATATTTTTTGTTATTATCAGCTGTTCAGATTCATGATGCAGGTCATATCATCAATGGTCGTGATGGCCACGCTGAAGCAGGTAAAAAGTTTCTAGAATATTATAATGGTTATTCTATATCTAGCATTGAGCGTAAAATTATAATGAGGATAGCCGCCGCCCATTCTGGCAAACACGATCCTATAGGTAATTTAGAAAATTCGACTCTTCTCTCAGGATTGAAGGTTCGTCCAAGATTGTTAGCGTCATTATTGCGATTAGGGGATGAGTTAGCTGATGAAAGTTCTAGAGCTTCTAGTTACTTGTTAGATCTTGATAAGATTCCAGAGTATAGCAGACTATTTCATGTGTTTTCAAGATGTCTTGACACTTATCGAGCAGATTCTCAGAGTGGGACTATTTATATGCTTTTTTGTGTTAACAAACATTATGCAACGGAAGTTTTTAAGAAGAAAAATAAAGACAATTCATATGAAGACGTTTATTTAATAGATGAAATATATACTAGATCTGTGAAAGCTTTTACAGAATGTTTGTATTATAATAGATTTGTTCCTGAGAAATTGAGATTTAGAACAATAAATGTAACTATAGAATTCCTTGAGAACAACGGTGAGGAGTATTTAGACCGCATTTCATATCGGTTGGAAGAGAAAGGTTATCCTCAGGTTATTACAGAAGACATTTTTGCATTGGCTGAAACCCAATTGCTAAGAAATGGGAATAGATTAACAGGGGAATATATTAAAAGTATCTTATCTGTGTAATGCCATGATTGTTAATCCATTTGAAATAAAAACGCCTGAGCAGAATTCTGCACAAGATGTTGTGGAACTCTTTGTTAATGTATTTGCAGATTTTAAACAAGTATTAGAAAAAGGACATACATTTCTTAATGGACCACGAGGATCTGGCAAAAGTATGATGTTTAGGTATATTTTGCCAGATTGTCAAAAGATAGTGTCAGAGTGTTGTATATCACACCTGGACTATTTTTCTGTATATATTCCGATTAAACTAACAAACATTAATATTTCTGATCTTGAAAGATTAGAGGAACATGCTGAGAATATCATTAACGAACATCTCCTTTCAACATATGTTGTTTCAAATATATTTGTATCATTGCATAAAACATATGGAGAAGAGTTAAATGTTTTTACCGATAGTATTAAGTCTTTTTATAACGATAGCTTTAAACAATGTGTTAGGGAATCTGGATACTTTGCTGATTTGACTGATATTTCAGATCTAAATGGGCGAGCTATTATTGAAGTTATGGCGCAAACTGTAGGTTCAATGAATAAAGAGTGTTTAAGATATTGTCGGAGAATTGCATTGTCAAGAGACCTGTCATTACCTTACAATGGCGCAATTACGGATTTTATAGATTTTGTATATCCTATTTTGAAATCTATAAAAGAGCTTCCTTTTTTCCCGAAAGACAAACCGTTTTTTCTGCTAATTGATGATGCTGGATATTTAAATTTGTCCCAAACTAAAATACTGAATACATGGGTATCATATCGAACTACAAAAGATGTATGTTTTAAAATATCTACACAGTTAGACTATAAAACGCATTTGACAACAAATGGGAAACGTATAGATTCGCCTCATGATTATTCAGAAATTAACATCTCTACGGTATATTCTAGTAGTAAGAGCAGGTATAATGATCGAATTAAAGAGATTGTTGAACGGCGCTTAAAGAAATATTTGTCAAAAGAGATTGATGCAAAATCATATTTTCCTGAAAAAGAAGAGCAGAGCATTGCTATACAAAAGTTATACGAAAAAATAAAGGCTAGTTATCAGGATCCCCAAAAAGCGTATGCTGGAACTGATGCTGCACAAAGATATTCTCGTCCTGAATATATTCGAATATTACAGCAAGAACACAAGGCCGGACATAGTTATAGTTATGCCGGTTTTGATCAATTAGTTGCAATATCATCCGGGATAATACGCCATTTTTTGGCACCAGCACAAGAAATGTTTTCTTTGGCAAGTGTTGAATGTGAAAATGGTTATCCTGAATTTATAAAAACTTCAATTCAAGATGAAATTATAAAAAAGTACTCTGATGCTTTCTTAACTACAGAAATTGACAAAATACGAAAAGAATCCAATGACAATAAAGATAATTTAATTAAAGTTGAGAAATTGTATAATTTAATAGATTCTCTCGGTGAATTATTTCATAAAATACTCGTTTCTAAAGCATCGGAAAGGAGAGTGTTTTCAATTGCACTAGTAGATACTCCAGATGAAGATTTGAGAGAAATATTAGACATGGGAGAACAGTATGGGTATATTCATAAAAGCACTATTGGAAATAAACAAGGAACGGGGCGAAATCGTTTATATATTTTGAGTAGAATACTCGCTCCTCATTTCAAGCTTGATCCGACCAGTTTCGCTGGATATAAATTTATGAAGAGCAGTGTATTAAAGATAGCATTAACAAATAAGGAATTATTTTTAAAGACGCTTTCTAAGAATATTCCTAATGATATTATAGAGCAACCTACGTTATTTGATTCGTATGATGATTAAATATTGATAAATATGGATAAGGTAAATATTGCAGAAATAGATAAGCGTATAAATGATTATGATGTATTTATATGTAGCACTAGTTTTGAAAACAGATGTTTGCAGATTGCAAATTATTTAGATATTGAGCAGTTTAATACGATCTTAGTTTGTCATTTTAATGATAATTATCCTGAATCTAATGCGAATTTATCCATATTTCAACAGAAATTCGGAAGTAAATGCAAGGTCTTATCATTAGAGAAAGATTCTCCGTTATATAACTATGATCAAATATATGATCACTTATCAAAAATCTCTTTTAAGAGAGTATTGCTCGATATATCAACATTTACACGAGAGATGTTCTTGATTATAATTAAACTGTTTAATCAGGAGTTATTTAGAGATAAAATGTTAACATTGGTGTATAACCCATCTGATAAATATTCGAATGTGCCGAAAGATGATATTGACAATTTGTGGTTGTCAAAAGGAGTTAAGGAGATTAGAACAGTTATAGGGTATGCAGGGGATTTGTCGCCAATTAAAGATACTTTGCTTATTGTTTTAGTTGGATTTGAGGCCGAACGATCACAAGTATTGATTGATAATTTTGAAGCTGAAAATTTGTATATTGGTAAAGCTCCTAAAGAGGAAAGCGCTAATGCAGAGATCGCAAACATTAATGATATAAATTTCCAAAAGCTGTTAAGAAATAATCCTCATGCACACACATTCGAGTTCTCATGTAAGGATCTTAATTTCTCAATCGAAAAGATAAATGCCATTATAGAACCCAATCTAGAGAGCTATAATATTATTATTAGTCCAATGTGCAATAAATTATCGACGTTGGCTGCTGCTGCTGTTACGTATAAACATTCAGAAGTGCAAATCTGTTATGCCTCTGCAAACTTATACAACACTATTGCATATTCAAATCCGATAAATTGTGTCTATATAATTGATGCTTCAGAATTGTATAATTAGATTCCTGATCGAATTAGGATGGAGCTTCGTTATAGTAGGAATAAACGGCAGGCAAAATGAAGAAATATTTCAGGTATGATATTGTACTTGTACTGTGGTGATTGCCTATTTGTCTGCATATCTTACTTCCTGATAATAGTATATCCTATTAATTGTGGATAGGAGATGTGTTGATAATTGTTTCAATCGTTTGAATTATTTCTGGAAATTTCGTAGTTGTTAATTCGCATTCCCATATAGTAAGCACTTTCCATCCTGCTTGTTGAAGCTTTAATACAGACTCTTTATCCCTGTGTTGATTGTTTCGAATTTTCGACATCCAATAATCTGTATTTGTTTTAGGGATAATAAAATGTCGGCATCCTTCGTGACCATGCCAAAAACAGCCATTAATAAATATGGCTGTTTTATATTTGCGGAGAACAATGTCTGGTTTGCCAGGCAGTTTGCTGACATTTATTCGATAGCGAAAACCTTTCTTAAACAATTCCTTTCTGACAAGAATCTCAGGTTTGGTATTCTTGGAGTGAATGTTTGACATGCAGTGGTGACGCTGCTCTTTGGTTAAAGTATCTGGCATAGCTGGCACATTTAATTTGGAATTTGAGCTTTAGGTAAAGATAATAATTTTTTTACCGGAATTACGTGTTGAAATATATTAATGATATACAAATGTTGCGAACAGACTGTGTGTATTTGTATTATCTGCATATCAGCTTGTTTATTTGTTTAAGGAAAAACTTATATCTTTGTAATTAATCTATTGCGGCGTGATAATATAAGAAGACAGCTGGTGAATTAAAATTTTGTGGGAAATTAATAGCAAAATGAAAAAAGTTAATGACGAATTGATTGGAATTGACCTTTTTGCAGGTGCCGGAGGTTTGAGTTTGGGGGCGGAAATGGCTGGTATCTCAATGCAATATGCCGTAGAAGCGGATACTTATGCCGCTGCTTCATATAGCAGAAATTTTAAGAATGCCACTGTGTTCTGTGAAGATATCCGCAAACTGTCAACTGAAGGATTGAAGTCGAGACCTGTTTTTATAATAATGGGCGGGCCTCCTTGCCAAGGATTTTCGTTGTCGAATACAAAAACTAGAGATATGTCCAATCCTAACAATAGGATGTTTGAAGAGTTTTTGCGTTTTGTCAAGGATATCGGACCTACTTGGTTTGTATTTGAGAATGTTTATGGGCTTACAAAATTTAAGGACGGAGAAGAAAATATTCAAGATCATATAGAGAACTGTTTTGAGTCTATTGGCTATACGGTTAATTCAAAGATACTTTATGCTTCAGATTATGGTGTGCCTCAGCGTCGAAACAGACTGTTTATTGTAGGGAATAAAAATGGAATAAAGTTTGATTTCCCGGAAAAATTTGATTATTCAGTTTCTGTTGATGAGGCAATTAGCGATTTACCTGTTCTCAAGAACGGTGAAATACAATTGGAAGGTGAATATACAGTACCTTTTGAGCAGGCCACTCAGTACGAGCAATTGATGAGAGATAAATCACAAGCGCCAACTCAAAATATTGTATCTCGAAATAAAGATTATGTTATTGAACGATATAAATACATTGGACAAGGTGAAAACTGGTCTGCAATTCCAGATACTCTGATGGGGAACTATGCAGACAAGAAGCGTTGTCATAGCGGCATATATAAACGATTGATTGGCAGCAAACCGTCTGTTGTTATATCTAATTATAGAAAAAGCATGCTTATACACCCGCATCAGGACAGAGGTTTGTCAATTCGGGAAGCCGCTCGTTTGCAAAGTTTTCCTGACCATTTTGTATTCGAAGGTCCAATGTCGTATGTACAGCAGCAGATTGGCAACGCAGTTCCGCCATTGCTGGCTAAGGCTGTCATGGAAAAAATATTAACATATTAGAATTGGGGCTTATGAGTATCTACAAAGAGAATATTCCCAAAGCAGACATGCTTATGGGGTCTATGCGTTCAATGGGCTATTCTTTTGAATCGGCTATTGCTGATGTCATTGACAACAGCATTAGCGCCGGATGCTCATATATTTCATTATTTTTCCCGACAGATCCATTTCAGAAACAAGCCGTGGGAATTCTTGACGACGGTTGCGGATTGTCTCGAGAAGAGCTTTTTGAGGCTATGTGCTACGGAAGTTCAGCTGCCGAGGCTACTCGCTCAGAGAGTGACCTAGGCAGATTCGGTTTGGGACTCAAAGCGGCATCATTATCGCAATGCCGTGTATTGACGGTCGTGAGCATTCAAGATGGTGAAGTTTGTGCTTATTCGTGGGATTATAATTATATCCTTGAACATAAGAAATGGCTGGTAAAGGAACTTGCAGATGACGAAATATCATGTTTGCCATACATACAGGTTTTGCTGGAAATTGGTGCGACAAAAGGCAGCGGAACACTTGTGATATGGGAAGATTTTGATGTGCTGGAAAAGTCTAATAACGGTCAAGTATTTAGTACTCTTCGAGAGTTGAGTGATAAAGTCCAAGACCATATAGCGCTTATTTTTCATCGTTATATTTCGGCAAAGAAGATAGCCGTCTGGATAAATAATGCAAAAGTAAAAGCTCAGGATCCTTTTTTGGAGGGGAATGCCAAAACTACGATAAAAAAAGAACGCACTATTGCACTTCGTGACAGTCAGGGAGTTGAGCGACAGATAAAAATACGTCCATATGTGTTGCCTTTTGCCTCAGATCTGACAGAAAAGGATAAAAAACTTCTGGGCGGAATAGAGAATCTCAGGACAAGACAGGGTTTCTATATTTATAGAAATCAGCGGTTGATTATTTACGGAACATGGTTCGGGCTAAAACGGAGTGAATTAACAAAGAATGCCAGAATCAGGGTGGATATTCCAAATTCACTTGATGACATTTGGGGAATTGACATAAAGAAACAAAATGCATCAATACCCAAAGCAATTCAGAACCAGCTGAAGAAAACCGTTGAAGAGGCTATGGATATCTCCGTCAAGAAACAAACTCATCGCGGTCGAAAAGATAATGCCGAAGACAATATAAGCCATATATGGGATAGGATCCGAGGTCGGGATGATGCGTTTTATTATCAAATTAATCGTGAAAGTCCGCTGTATAAATATGTAATGGAGCGAATTCCGGATGATGTGTCTGATATTGTAGAAACATTGTTGTCTGAAATCGAAAAAAGTATCCCGGTGCAAGACATATATGTGGACAGGTGCAATGATGCGATAATTGTTGAAGACAAGTCTGAGGATCTTGATGATGACTTCCAGTTGGGAGTGACGCTTATTGACAAGGCAATGAAATACGGGAAGGAACTCAATGATGCTGTTGACACCATCATGCGGGCGGAACCTTGGTGTTCTCACCCCCAATTGAGGGAAATGCTGATAAACTATTATACCCATGAAGATAAGCAGTGACGAATTCAATGATCTTATAATGGCTGTTATGCTTCGCATCAGGGCAGATAAGCGGAGCGGAAAAGCCATTAAGTACGAAGATATTGATTCATATATAGACAAAGGCCTGGAAGTCGTAGCTATAAAACTGTCTGCGGAGGACCGGCAGGAAGTTTTTCGTGCAATAGAAACCGAAGAGGCAATTAAACATACTCCAGGCAACTGCATATTCGATGATTATGACGATCCGCATAATTGGTACGAACATGCAGAAATTGAAGACGAACATTTCTGGCGGCTTTACAGCAAGTATTTGAGGGAAGAATCGTCATTGGATGACAAGAGCATAGAGCTTCTGGATAAAAAGACGCTTCCTGGGATTATGAATTGTCTTTGCAATCCTAAAGAAGAACATGAAGGCCGGCGTTTAATTCGCGGATTGGTTATCGGCGATGTTCAGTCAGGGAAAACGGCAACGTATTCCGGTTTGATCTGCAAAGCGGTTGACGCCGGTTATAAAGTTGTTATTTTGCTGGCTGGCATAACTGAGAATCTTAGACAGCAGACTCAAGAGCGTATTGACCATGGGATTGTCGGGCTTGAAATCAAAAAGGATGCATTGACAAAAATCGAGAAGCCGAGACGAGTCGGTGTCGGCAAATATGACAAACAGCTGCTGGCATCTTCATATACAACTCAATCCTCAGACTTTGTCGGGCAGAAAGACAGTATTTTTGTGTCGCTGGAGGCGCAGCGTTCTGTTGTTTTGTTTGTTGTAAAGAAGAATGTCTCAGTTCTTACTAAATTATACAATTGGCTTAAAAATAACAATTACGACCATTTGGAGGCATGTGTCAATGCTCCTTTGCTGCTTATAGATGATGAGGCGGACAATGCATCTGTCAATACCAACAAAGATGAAACTAATCCGACAAAAACAAATGCCATTATCAGGAAAATATGCAATCTGTTTAAAACGGCATCCTATGTTGGTTTTACAGCAACCCCCTTCGCTAATGTATTTATTGATCCGGACTCTGTGGATGAAATGAAAAATGCAGATTTGTTCCCGGAACATTTTATATATACATTGCCAACTCCATCGACATATATCGGGGCAAAACAGATATTTAACTCGGGTTCTAAATACTACCGAAATATAAGATATATCATTGATATTGACGAGCCGGATTACGGGGATGAATGTTGGCGGGACTCGGCTCGCACTCATGTTGACGAGTTGAATGCTGGCAAATTCTATTATCGCCATCAAAAAGAATGGGACGGGATTCTCCCAGACTCATTGAGAGAAGCGGTCTATTGTTTCTTTATGGCGAATGTAATTCGGGACCTGCGCGGACAGAGTTCTGCTCCCAGGAGCATGCTGGTCAACATGTCCCGATATGTAAAGGTGCAGAATGTCATAAAGAATGAGATTGAGCGTATCTATAACGAGTTCAAGAGTATAGTTGAAAAAGATTTCAACAGCGATCTCCATAAAAATACGGCCTTGCCGTTGTATAATGAATTAAAACATTTATGGAATAAGCATTACAATTTTGTTGCAGATGTCTCATTTGAGAGAGTTGTTCGCAAAGAGAATCTGACCAAAGCAATTGAAGATATAAAAATATTGGTTGTCAATGGCCTGAAATCAAGCGGCAAGCTTGATTACAGGGGTAATCCGTCTTTGCGCGTTATTGCTGTCGGAGGACTGGCTTTGTCTCGAGGGTTGACCTTGGAGGGGCTGTTGACCAGTTATTTCTATCGGAATACTGCCACTTTTGATGTCTTAATGCAAATGGGGCGATGGTTCGGTTATAGAAAAGGATATGAAGATATCTTCCAAATATGGACGAGTGAAGAAAGCGCCTGCTGGTATGATGAAATTTCCCGGGCCTCTGAAGATTTGAAAGCGGATTTGAAGGAAATGTTTGCACAGCGGCTGACTCCCAAAGATTTCGGTATTAAAGTGCGTGACAATTGTCAGGAGTTGCAAATTACTGCCGGTAATAAGATGAGAACATCTTATAGTTTGGATATACAGGAATCTTATTATGGAAATATTTTTGAAACGCCGTATATTAGCCTGAATGTAGACCATAATACTTTGAACTTAAAGCAAGTAACTTGGCTGGCGGATGAATTGTACAAAAGAAGTTATTCCTTCAGCAAGTTTAAAAATAATACCTCTCTAATAGTCCGGGATGTTCCTAAAGATGTGGTTGCAACCTTTGTGAAGGACATAAAAAGTTCAAAGGTAAATCCGAACTTTAATACAGAATATATCTTGGATTTTATAATGGATGAGAACACCGTCGGATTGGATCTTTGGGATATTGTTTTCCAGAGTGGTGACTCAGACAAATGTTATGGAATCCCGCATATTGAATCCGTCAGATGTGCAGCGCGTACTGTCCATATTGAAAATAATGCCATTGCTGTCAGCTCAAGAAGAAAACTGTTGAGTACACAAGAAGGTGCATATGGATTGACTCAGGAACAACTAGACATTGTAAAGCGTGAGTGCAAATCCATATGGCGAAAAGAAGGGAAAAATGAAAATCGAGATATTCCCAATAAAGCATATTTTGAACATTTGGCTGATCGCAAACCTTTGCTTATTATCGTACTTATTGAACCTGTAAAAACCGAAGGGAAAGACGAAAAGAAAAAGCTGTCGGAATATAGAGAGTCATTAGGAGATGATAAAATGGTTGCTTTTGCGATAGGATTCCCTGGTGTGCAAGGTGCTCAGAATATAAAGCATTACAAAGCAAACAAGATATATTATCAGCAATTCATGCAGGATGAATCAGAAGACGTTGAATACGATGACACAGTACAATAGTAAGGACATATATGCCATTTTCTCAGAAGGATTCGAGTCTGGATTTTTCAAACGAGTGGGAACATCTCCCGAAATAGACACATATGTTGGCTGGGATGATAAAGGACGATATGCCTTTAAGTATAAAGGTCGATATATCCCGGCGAGAATTTTTGGTTCTGAAGTGATATCTGTTGAACAATATGAGGATTCAGATTCATATTCGTTAATGTTTTTGCTTGAGAAAGAGGAGCTTTTAGAGCGATTCTGCACCTTCTGCCAAGATCTTCTGTCTTCTGTGGACAATATTTCAGATCAGGCTGAAGGGTATAGAGCCGTATGCAATAGATATGCCTCATGGAAACGATTGTTCAAACCTAACCATGGAGACATGACAGAACCGGAGATAATGGGTTTGATAGGTGAAATGCTGTTTCTGAAAAATGAAATGATTCCGGCGTATGGTGCGGATAAAGCGATAGAGAGCTGGACTGGGCCGGAGAAAGCGAATAAAGATTTCTCAACCGACAGTGTCTGGTATGAAGTAAAAGCGGTCAGTACAGGCAAAGACTCTGTGCGTATATCATCTATTGAGCAGCTGGACAGCGATGTGGACGGTTATTTGGCTGTGTATAAACTTGAAAAGATGAGCCCTGGATATGCAGGCGTAAAATTGAGTTCTTTGGCGGATGAAATTATGACATTGACAGACAATGATTTCTATAAAGAAATGTTCGCCAGAAAGTTGATGTCATACGGTTTTGACTGGTCAAGCGAATACGACAATTTTGTATATTCTCAAAGCTCATTTGCCAAATATCTTGTTTCTGACGGGTTCCCTCGTATCAGCCATGACAGTATCGCTTTGCCGATAGTGAAGGTGCAGTATGAACTTCTCCTTTCAAATATAGAAGAGTATAAACAATTATAATAGCCACACACAATGGATATAGGCGAATTTAGAATACAGTTTATGGAGCAGCTCCGTTTCGATGCCGAACACGAAGGGACGGAGCCTGAATCGCAGTTTATCAGCAAAGCCCTTGATCTGTTGGAGGAAATTGGGGATGTTTCTGATCCTATGCCTATGTCCATAGAAATGAAAGGTCGGAGGGGGCGGATAATGGCTTTTGATGCTTATGCTTATGATGAAGCGGATGGTGCCTTGATTATGATTGCAAGCGATTTTGTTAATGAGATTGACAATACGCCTACATTAACCAATACGCGCATTGATGAATTGTTCATGCACATGCGGAATTTTATTGAGGAGAGTGTTGAAGGTGATGTTTCTGCATATTGTGATGATTCTGATCCTGCCATCAATATCGCAAAAGAGATTAAGACAAAAGTCGGTAAACGTCTGCTTACTACTGAAATACTTCGGTTTAAGTTCATTATACTGTCCAATGCAGTGCTTAGCAGACAAGTGAAGAACGTCAGTCGTGAAGAGTTTCTTGAACGGCCTGTTGAGTTAAATATATGGACAATAGAGCGTTTCCATCAAACTTATTCTACGAATTCCAGTGAAATCATTGAAATTGAAACAAAGGATTTTGGTTGCGACGGGATTCAGTATCTTAAAGCTGATATTGGAGAAGAGGCGAATTACGATGCCTATCTTGGCATTGTCCCCGGAGAGTTTTTGGCAAATATTTATTGCAAATACGGCAGCAAACTTTTGCAAGGAAATATCAGAGCTTTCCTGAGCGTAAGAGGCAAGGTCAACAAAGGAATACGTGAAACGATCATAAAGAATCCGGAGAATTTCTTTACATACAATAATGGAATAGCTGTAGTTGCCCGCACAATAGGTTTTTCAGAGGATAAATCTAAGATTATATATTTAAAAGATCCGCAAATTATCAACGGCGGCCAGACAACTGCATCACTTGCGAACGCAAAAATTAAAAAGGAAGTTAAGGATGGTGGCATGAATAATTTGTTTGTGCCGATGAAACTGACTGTGCTTAATGTTGATGATGATATGTCCGAGGAGGACATTGACCGATACAACAGTATTACTAAAACAATATCTCAGTGTGCGAACAGCCAAAATGCCGTATCTGAGGCTGATTTCTTCTCAAATCATCCTTTCCATGTCTTGATGGAGCAATTGTCTCGGAAAAAGATGGCGCCGCCTGTAAATGGAAACCCATATCAAACCATCTGGTTTTACGAACGTTCTAGAGGCAAATGGGAGCAGGAGCAAATGCAGCTAAGCCCTGCTGCCCGAGCAAAGTTCTGCGAAAAACACCCCAAAAATCAAGTCATTAAGAAAGAAAAGCTGGCTAAGTGTCTTAATGCATTTGCCATGAATCCGCATGAGGTTTGTCAAAGTTCGGCAATTAATTTCTCACACTTTGCTAAGACTATAAACAATCTTTATGAAACATCCAAAGAGAGTATTAATGAGGTGTTTTTCTCAAAGTGTGTTTGTTCTGTAATTATTTTTGATTCTTTGGACCGTCGCATTAATAAAGCAGACTGGTACCCGACTGGCGGTAATAAGGCTCAGATAATTCCGTATGCAATTGCAAAGATGATGTCTATGATTCCAAAAGATCTGGACCTCGATTGGAAGCTAATCTGGCAAAAGCAGGAAATGTATCCTGCCTTGGAAAAGGAGTTAATGAATTTGGCACATATTATTCATGAGTTCTTTGAGAAGGAGGCGCAAGGAGGTTTGGTTAGAAGCTTGGCCCGCCGTGCAGAAACCTGGAATAAATGCAAGAGCCTGCCATTGTCTCTATCCGAAGAATTTAGGTCGACATTAATTCCAAAGGATGAGATGAAACGAGAGGAAGCAGCGGCGAAGAAGGAGCGCAAATTCAGTCAGGGAATTGACATTTCTGTAGAGGTGTTTAAATTAGGCGCTGAATATTGGAAGAAAGTATATAACGATTTGTCAAAGGAGAATATATTATCATATGGCGATGTCGCATTTATTGGCAGTATAGCAGAATACATAAAACGGAACTCATTGCCGTCTGCGGCACAATGTAAAAGATTAATTAAGATCGTAGAAAAAGCTGAAGACAAAGGATACATTATGCCATAGTTGATCCAGCTCCAATTAAAATTATGGATAGTAATCTTTATAAATTTAACAGATTTATAAAGTAAAGGTGTAGAATGAAAACAAGAGCCAAACAAGTGCAAATAAATGCGCTAATTTGCAGTGCTTTATATGATGTTTGATGTTTTCAGTTGTTTTCATTGTTTTCAGTTGATTGGCTCTTTTTTGGTACAAATTTGTTTCTCGTTTGTTTCTCGATATCGATCTTAATTCATATTTTTGTAGCAGGAACAAAAATAATGAAAGTATCGATATGTCACGAATAAAAAAGCCTGCAAAAGTAAAAGAGCCAGTTCGCCTCCGTGCGAAGAAATTGGCGGACGGAAGCCAAAGTTTATACCTGGATATATATCGTTTCGGCAAACGTACATACGAGTATCTCAAGTTGTACCTTATTCCGGAAACGGATGACAATGCCCGTCGGCAAAATCAGGTGACCATGAATGCCGCCAATGCCATCAAGTCCAGACGAATTATCGAGTTGACAAACGGCGAGGCTGGCATAGAGACCAAGGAGAGGGTTTACTTGCTTGACTGGATGAACACCTACAAGGAGAACCAGGCCAAGCGTGGAAAAAAGGACGGCTATCAAATTGATATGACGATACGCATCCTGAAGAATTATGCGGGAGAACGCATGTTGATGGATCAAATAGACAAGACGTTCTGCCAGAATTATCTCGATTACCTTCAGGGCGAATACCGTCCCAATGGCAAACGGGTGTCAAATTACACGCTGCATACTTATTACCGTGTATTGAACGGGGCCCTGAATGCCGCTGTTCGGGCCGAGATCATCAAGTCCAACCCCTTTACGAAAATCAGCAATTCAGACAAGATTCGTCTGCCTGAAAGCAAGCGGTCATACATGACCATTGAAGAGGTTCGTGCATTGATCGCCACCCCGATGAAAAATGAAGCCATAAAAGCCGCCTATCTGTTCTCTTGTTTCTGTGGGCTGCGGATTAGCGATATAATCCGGTTGCAATGGAAAGATGTCTTCGTTGACCGTGGGCAATACCGCCTGTCGGTTTCCATGCAGAAAACCAAGGAACCGATTTATCTTCCCCTTTCTGCGGAGGCGTTGAAGTGGATGCCGGCGCGTGGGGACAAAACACCAGATGACAATGTGTTTGACCTGCCGTCCCCCACGATGGTCAATCTTCTTATCAAACCCTGGGCAAAGGCGGCAGGAATAAGCAAGCGGTTTACATTCCATACGGCGCGGCACACGTTTGCGACGATGATGCTGACGCTTGGCGCGGATCTATATACGACCTCAAAGCTGCTCGGTCATGCAGACGTGAAAATGACGCAGGTGTACGCCAAAATCATCAATCAGAAGAAGGATGATGCCGTCAATCTGGTCAACGGTATGTTTGACTAATCGGGCAGTTGTATATATCATGTCAAATTTACGTTTACATACAGTTTCCGGTATAATTGGGTTAAAAAATATAACCGAATGCCTTATCTTCGTAATATATTATAAACCAATTAAACGTAAATCGACATGGTAAAAGCTGACTACGGCCTTCTCTCTTTTTGAGGGAAGCAAACACCTGCATCACATCGAATGCGAGCAGGATGTGGCGAAAGAACTTTTCGCCCTGCTTACTGAAGCAAAAACAGTTTATCTTCACGATGTTGTAACTTGCGGTAAACAATACCGCCGTTATGTGGAGGATTTTGTGAACAGCCACCGGTATATTGACTGCGATCATGCGGTCTGCCGGAACTGTCACGAAATGAACATTCAGATCGTCAAGGGGCTGCTGACCGACTGTTTCCATCTTATCGAGCCGCTCTTTTCTGCCTCGAGTTTCTCTTTCGAGGAGTGTATTGAATTAAAGCGGAAGTATGATATCCCGGATCAGGAATCGTCATTCCCCGATCGCAATTCGGCAGAGTTATCATTTCTTTCTTTTGACAGCGCTCTCTCGCGCGATCAACTGGCCGGAATTGCTTCTTGCGCCAATACATATCATCTGTTCTGTTCTCCCGTCACTGTTGATGACATGGATTTACTCTTCTCCTGCAAGAGGGGGTTCAGCCTTCGAGTGAACAGCGTGCGCCGTGTTGCCATTCTGTTTGACGCGCTTCTTGAATATTCTTTTATTCATCCCTATTGGCAAGCCGTTCTTGAAAGAGGGCGTTTCCTGCGTTCCAAAGACGGCACGCATTTCATCACAGCTTCGAGTATTTCCACCACACTCTCGTTGGTCAGAAACAAAATGACGTCGATCGCCTATAACATTAGAATGCTTGTTAGCCAACTGAAAGAATGCAAGGAAGTGTAAAGAAGTCAATCATCTGAAAGGTAAAAGTATGATACCTTATATGATATCAAACAGGTATCATACTGTCATCCAATGGTATTTTATCAGCACGGTCTACCTTTGTTTGCGTAGCGTTACAAAACAGAGGTGCACCTCTATAGTATCATTCAAAAATTGGTTTTATGCAGAACAGAACAACTTTCATGGAGCGGCTGAGCAATCGGCTCGGCGCTTTGGAATCGACTCTGAAGAAATTGGAGCCGGTGGAAAGTCTTCTGGAGCGTGTGGCTTTGTTGGAAGAAAATATTTTCACGACCAAAAAGGTCTTCACTTTTCAGGAGGCGTGCATATATATCGGGGTCTCAGACAGCATGTTGTATAAGCTGACGTCAAATAAGGAGATTCCTCATTACAAGCCTCGCGGCAAGATGATCTACTTCGCCAAGGAGGAGTTGGATGCGTGGCTCCTGAGCAATTACGAGCCTACGGTCGAAGAAGCCGAACGCATGGTGAGGGAGGCAACAGCGACACAACCGTTCTTAAATCAGAAGCGCCATGGAAAACGAAAGAAGAATTGATCACGGCACATCATCGGAGCTTGATGAGAGCCGTTTGTCGGATATCTTGTCCGTGGCGCAGATTAAGGCGACCGACACATACGAGACGCCGCCACAGATTATATGGATTGACAATTCCACGATTGCCACGCTGGGGAATTTCAGCGCGTCGACAGGCAAGGCGAAGTCTAAGAAGACCTTCAATGTCTCCGCGCTTGTTGCCGCCTCCCTGGCAGGCAAGCAGGTGCTGAACTACCGGGCGCACCTGCCCGAGGGCAAACGACGTATTTTGTACGTTGACACGGAACAGAGTCGTTTCCATTGCCACAGTGTTCTGGAGCGTATTCTTCGCCTGGCGGGGTTGCCGACGGGCGTAGATAACGAGAATCTTGATTTTATCTGCTTGAGGGAGTACAGCCCGGCCGTGCGTATCGGTGTCATAGATTATGCTTTGCGTCATGGAGAGGGTTATGGACTTGTCATCATTGACGGGATAAGGGATCTGATGCTGGACATCAACAATACCGGAGAATCGGTGGAGGTTATCAATAAAATGATGGAGTGGTCTTCGAAGTACGACCTGCATATCCATTGTGTGCTTCACCTGAACAAGGGGGACAACAATGTTCGTGGCCATATCGGTACAGAGATGAGCAACAAGGCGGAGACGGTGCTTGTCATCAGCAAGAGTACCGAGGATCCCAATGTCAGTGAGGTACATGCCCTGCATATCCGGGAAAAGGAGTTCAAGCCCTTTGCCTTTACGGTTGATGACAACGGGCTTCCCGTCATGGCGGAGAACTATTCGTTCAATGGCTGCGAGCCGCCCAAGAGTCGCAGGGGATTTAAGGATCTTACGATCGAGCAACATAGGGAGGCGCTTTCTTCCGCATTTGGTGATAGGCCCATCAAGGGTTTCGAGAATGTGTTGCAGGCCCTCATGTGTTCATACGAGAAAATTGGCTTCAAACGCGGACGCAGTGTGATGATAAAAATGCTGCAATACCTGACCGACAACCTGAAGCTCATCGTCAAGCGCGACAAGTTGTTCTATTACGATCTGACACCGTCCGAAGCAATGCTCTTTGATGAAGAGTAAGGGCGGGCGCGGGCATATATATAATAGTTTACTTTAGTATCTATCTATATATAGGAGGAAAAACCAAAGTAAACTGTTTTCGAGAAACAAATGAAGAGAAATCGTTATGACAATAGAAGAAGCAAAACAACTGCGTATTGTGGACTATCTGGCGTCTCTCGGGCACCGTCCCCAGCGTATCCGGTCGGACCAATACTGGTACCTGTCTCCGCTTCGTGTGGAGCATTCGCCCTCCTTTAAGGTCAATGACCAGTTGAATGAGTGGTATGATTTCGGCGAGGCTGCCGGCGGTGATCTGGTGGAGCTTGGGAAATACCTGTATCGGACGAATGACGTGAGCGAGGTTCTTGCATACATTGGGCAACATGCAAGAGTCTTCACAATAGCAAAAATCCGGAGTTCGGAGATGCCGGTCCGTCCCGTTGAAAGCGAGATGCAGGAAATCCGGGTTGTGCCCCTGCGGCATTTTGCCCTGCTCTCATATCTGCGCAGCCGTTCGATTGACGGGGATTTGGGGCGTATGTTTTGTCGGGAGATCCATTACAGGCTGCGCCGACGGCATTACTTTGCGCTTGCCTTCGGCAATGTATCCGGCGGGTACGAGGTCCGTAATCCATACTATAAGGGATGTATCATGAAAAAGGACATCTCTCTTGTGAGACATTCGCATGAGGGGCGGCAGGACGAGGTGTGCGTGTTCGAGGGCTTCATAGACTTTCTTTCCTACCTTACCCTGAAGCAGTCCGGCAACGTGGAGGTCTGCGTTGCTGTTCCTTGTGATTATCTCGTCATGAACTCCGTGCATAATTTGAAAAGGACGCTGAAATGCTTGCAGGATTATAAAACCGTACATTGCTACCTGGACAATGACCTTGCCGGGCAGAAGACCACAGAGACGATCGCCGGCATGTTCGGTGTGCGGGTCCATGATGAGTCGTGCCGCTACCGCGCCCATAAGGATTTGAACGATTACCTTCGGGGGAAGGTCCTGTAGAATCCGCATCTTTTACCTTATGAAGTTCTCCGATTCGGAGAGCTTTTTTTTGTCCTGAATTTGCGTCTTTCCCCGTTCAGAGTATGAAAATAAAGTATGATTTCATAAAAACATACTTATTTTATGCAGAATTTATCTTATTGAGTAGCTGTTTTTTCATAATATCAAATTAAATATTTTCCTTTGCCGTCGTACTTTGATAAAGTTAAATTACATACTCAATACAAATGAACTCATACTTTGTGTTTGCCATTATTTTGACGCTGTCGTACCTGATTTACTACGCGGTCGTCATCGTCCGGGAGCTCTACAAGAAGAAAGGTTCGGAGATGACCAATGAGGAGGTCTTCGACATCGGCACGGAGGAGCTTGCGGAAGAGAGTATTCGGGTGACGGAGGAGGAGACGGGATTCAGCGTCGGCGGGGAGCAATATGAGACAGGAATGCCGGCTGCGGCATCCGGAAGCAGCGGCCCCGACGGGAATAGCGGGGAGACCCCGCAAGAGCGTTTCGAGCGGCTGAAAGCGAACGCGGAGGCCAAGCTGGAGGATACCGAGCCTTATCTGTCGGATCCTCTGACAGCGGAAGAGATGTACAAGGCGATGTTATCCGGCGGCCGTCCGGGCAACAATCGTCCGGAAATGGTCTGGCGACCGGTAAAAGACAGGTTGTAGAATGTGGAAGAAACAAAGGATACTATGTCTGCTATGTCTTGTCCCCTGTGCAGCTTTCGCCAAAAGCGGCAGCGTGAACTACAGTTGGGGTGCAGATGCGTTGGCCACGATGCACGACTATGTGGTGACGATGATGCTGTATGTACAGTATATATGCTTCGCCGTTGCAGGGGTTCTAACCGTCGTGTCCGCGCTCCAGATCAACTTCAAGATGAATCAGGGCGAAGACGGGATTGCGAAGTCAATCATGACGCTTGTCGGGGCGTGCCTGTTCCTTATCGGGGCCTCGGTTGTCTTCCCGGCCTTTTTCGGCTACCGGGTATAGGCCGCAGCCGATTGCAAGGAGATCCAAGTAACCAAATACTCACTAATTAAACGTAACAAGAATGTTTGAAAAGGTAAAAAAACTTATCAGGAAATCGGCTTCTGCCAAGAAGATGCAGATGCTTGCCGTCATGCTGCTCTGTGGCACGGTGGCCATGGCGCAGAACACGGCGGGTGACTACACCGCAGGTACGAATGCGCTCTCGACGGTAGCGGACGAGATTGCGAAGTATGTACCTGTGATGGTAAAGCTCTGTTATGCCATTGCGGGTGTTGTCGCCATCGTGGGCGCCATCTCGGTCTACATTGCCATGAACAACGAGGAGCAGGACGTGAAGAAGAAGATCATGATGATCGTCGGCGCCTGTGTCTTCCTGATTGCAGCCGCCCAGGCTCTGCCTCTGTTCTTCGGTCTGGGAAACTAAACCTGTCGCACGATGAAAGGCAAGGACGAGCAATATCCCGATTACCCATTGTTTACGGGGCTGCAACGGCCTCTTGAATTTATGGGGATTCAGGGGCGGTACATCTACTGGGCGGCCGGTGTAGCCGGTGGCGCCATCGCAGGATTCATCATCGCCTACTGCCTCGGGGGATTTGTGGCAGGGCTGGTTACGCTGACCGTTGTCATCTGCGCGGGAATCGCCCTTATTATGTTCAAACAGCAAAAGGGTCTGCACACCAAGAAGAACAAGCACGGCGTGTACGTCTATGCCTATTCGAAGAAGCCATGACCGGCGCAAGGAAAAACCATCACGGACAACGTGTGGTCTTATTGAATGTTGAACGCGGGCAGGTCCGCCTGGGGTTCAGGTGGGCCTGCTCCATTTTTTAGGACGCATTTAGAAATGACATTATACATTCTTCTCTTTATCGGTGCCCTGTGCATCGGCATGGCCGTGTCGGTTTACGCATTCGGTACCGGAGGCAAGCGCAAGCATATCTTCCAGGACATCTATTTTTCGGTGGAGGATACGGACGGTGTAGGTGTACTGTACACCAAGACCGGCGAATACTCGGCGATTCTGAAGATGGAGAATCCCGTACAGAAATACTGCGCGAATATCGACAGTTACTACGGGTTCACGCAACTGTTCTCCTCGCTTATGCAGACCCTGGGAGAAGGATATGCCCTGCACAAGCAGGACATTTTCGTGCGCAAGCAGTTTGAGTGTGCGGACAGGGAGGAACGTGAGTTCCTGTCCGCCGCCTATTTCCGATATTTCAGAGGCCGGGCCTATACGGACAGCGTCTGCTATCTGACGATCACGCAGGAGGCGAAGAAGAGTCGTCTGTTCTCCTATGACGGCAAGAAGTGGCGGGACTTCCTCGTGAAGATCCGCAAGGTGCATGACCAGTTGCATGATGCGGGGGTCTCGGCGAGGTTCCTGACCAAGGCGGAGGCCAGCGAATATGTGGACCGCTATTTCGCCATGAACTTCAAGGACCGTGTCGTCTCGATGACGAACTTCAAGGTCGATGACGAAACCGTGTCGATGGGCGGCAGGCGGTGCAAGATGTACAGCCTCGTGGACGTGGACTGTGCCGCCCTGCCTTCGCTGATACGTCCGTACACCAAGATCGAGGTGAACAACAGCGACATGCCTGTCGACCTGCTGTCCATCATTGACAGCATCCCGAATGCGGAGACGGTGGTTTACAATCAGATTCTGTATCTCCCGAATCAGAAACGGGAGTTGTCGATCCTCGACAAGAAGAAGAACCGGCACGCGAGCATTCCGAATCCGAGCAACCAGATGGCCGTGGAGGACATCAAGCGGGTGCAGGAGGTCATTGCCCGGGAGAGCAAGCAACTGGTGTACACGCATTTCAATCTGATGGTTGCGGTGCCGGCGGACAGCGACCTGCAGAAATGCACGAATCATTTGGAGAACAGTTTTTCCCGTCTGGGCATTCACATCAGCAAGAGAGCCTACAACCAGTTGGAGCTGTTCGTGAACTCGTTTCCGGGCAACTGCTACGGCATGAACGAGGAGTATGACCGATTCCTTACGCTCAGCGATGCGGCGGTCTGCCTGATGTACAAGGAGCGTATCCAGCACAGCGAGGAGAGCCCTCTGAAAATCTACTACACCGACCGCCAGGGGGTGCCGGTAGCCATCGACATCACCGGCAAGGAAGGCAAACAGAAGCTGACGGACAACTCGAACTTCTTCTGCCTCGGGCCATCGGGAAGCGGCAAGAGCTTCCACATGAACTCGGTCGTGCGTCAGCTCTACGAGCAGGGCACGGACGTGGTGATGGTCGATACCGGTAATTCCTACGAGGGGCTGTGCGAGTATCTGGGAGGCAAGTATATCAGCTATACGGAAGAGCGACCCATTACGATGAACCCCTTCCGCATCAACCGTGCGGAGATGAACGTGGAGAAGACGGGCTTCCTGAAGAACCTCGTGCTGCTTATCTGGAAGGGATCGCAGGGCACGGTCACGAAGACGGAAGACCGTCTGGTGGAGCAGGTCATCACGGAGTATTATGACGCCTATTTCAACGGTTTTGACGGCTTCACGCCGCAGCAGCGCGAGGATCTGCGCAAGAGCCTGCTCATCGACGAGCGCAACCACTCCGAGCGTCAGAGCGAGGCCGAGGGGGAACGTGCCGAACGCATCGAGTGTATCATCGACGAGATGGCTTGTCGTCGCAGGGAGTTGAAGGTGGAGGAGCTGTCGTTCAATTCCTTCTATGAATATTCCGTGCAGCGCATTCCCGACATCTGTGCGGAGAATCGCATTACGGGCATCGACCTGTCGACCTACCGCTACATGATGAAGGACTTCTATCGGGGTGGCAACCATGAAAAGACGCTGAACGAGAACATGGACAGTTCGCTGTTCGACGAGACGTTCATCGTCTTCGAAATCGACAGCATCAAGGACGATCCTCTCCTGTTCCCTCTTGTAACGCTGATCATCATGGACGTGTTCCTGCAGAAGATGCGTATCAAGAAGAACCGCAAGGTGCTGGTCATCGAGGAGGCCTGGAAGGCCATCGCGTCGCCGCTCATGGCCGAGTACATCAAGTTCATGTACAAGACCGCCCGCAAGTTCTGGGCGTCGGTTGGTGTAGTAACGCAGGAGATACAGGACATTATCGGTAGTCCCATCGTGAAGGAGGCCATCATCAACAACTCGGACGTGGTGATGCTGCTCGACCAGAGCAAGTTCCGTGAGCGCTTTGACGAGATCAAGGCCATTCTTGGACTTACCGACGTGGACTGCAAGAAGATATTCACCATCAACCGGCTGGATAACAAGGAAGGACGCAGTTTCTTCCGGGAGGTATTCATACAAAGGGGAACGACCAGCGGCGTGTACGGCGTGGAGGAGCCTCACGAGTGTTACATGACCTACACCACCGAACGTGCTGAGAAGGAGGCCCTGAAACTTTACAAGGCCGAGCTGCGGTGCAGCCATCAGGAGGCCATCGAAGCCTACTGCCGCGACTGGGATGCCAGTGGAATCGGCAAGTCGCTGACTTTTGCCCAGAAGGTGAATGCGGCGGGGCATGTATTGAACCTGACAACGAACGAAAAAACCAAATAATCACAAGAGATGGGAAAGATAGACATCAGCCAGAGCATGAGGGCACTTGATTTCGGGCCCAAATACAACGGCCGCATCCAGCGTGCATGTCGAGATTTCGATATTGCGACCATCCGAGACCTGTGCCAATGTTCCGGAAAGGACCTGATGAAGATACGCGGCATAGGGAAAAGATGTATCGAGGAAATCGAGTCTGTACTGGAAGGATATGGTCTCCATCTGGGTATGCTCACTCAGGAGATGGACGAATATGCGGGTGCCACCCTTCCCGAAGGAGAGGACGGGACGGATGCGGGCCTGTGGGAGCAGCGCAGATACGAGGTAGCCAGGGAGATGTTCGTGCGTCATCGCATACCGGCAGAAGTTGCCGTATGCGAGGCTGACGAACTGATGAACGCATTGAAATTGAGAAATACAATGCACCCGTAACGGCTGTCATTTTTTAATCGGGGAAGTTCCATGAAGCGACTGTCACTTGTCTTTGCCGTTCTGCTGCTTGCCTTCGCGCAGCGCGTCCACGCTCAATATTACAGCGTGAACTATGACGTGCGCACCGTGGCAGCCATGGCAGCCGCCTTCGGCACGGAGTCCGTGGCCGAGAGCTATTACCGCGAGCAGGTCGATGATATCCTGAAACACTATACGGCGGCCGAGGTCGCCACGGCCGGGATATTCGCCTCGAAATTTCTGGAGCACAAGGCCCTTTCCGATTTGGGGATATGGAGCAGCAGCACGGAGAATTACTATTACCGACGGATCTACCGCATGGTGACAGAGAAAATCATGCCCAAGATTGTAGTTGTAGCCAAGCAGATGCTCCACTCGCCCCAGACGGCGATATACTGGAGCAGTTATCTGATGAAGGTCTGCGATGAGACGAAGAACCTGTGTATGCAGTTCGAGAGCGTGGTGACAAACAGCACGCTGACCTTCTCGGACATCGCCTTTCTGGAGATCAGCGAGGAGGTCGCCCCTCTGCTGAAGCTCTCGGAGATCGGCAATATCGACTGGCAGCGGATGCTGGACAACTTTGCCTCCGTGCCTGGCAACTTCACCAAGGAGAACCTGCGGCACGACATCGACAACCTGTACAACATGGGTGTCGGCCTTGCCACGGCAGGGATCAGCAATATCGGGGACGCCCTGCTGCAGAGTAGTTCGTTCCACGACCTGCTGGGTGGAAAGATCAGTGAGGTCGCTGGACTGTACGGCCATTACGGATCCCTGTTCGAGCAGGTCGGCAATGACCGTGGCCGGCTGCTGGTAGATATGGTTGGCGGCCCGGACAATGTGGCCAACCTCTTTGACATCAGCAATTATAACCTCACGTCGTGGATATCCGATTATCTGGACGAGACGGCCGGCAGCTATTACACGCAGCGGTGGTATATCGCCAGACGTGAACAAGGCAGCGTGTCGCTGTGCGACTACTATCCTCCTACCGATGACAACAGCATCCTCAATGGCGGGGAATGGACACGCTTTGAGACGACCGATGCCGGGTTCTATCCCAGCGCGACGCAGCGGGAGCAGGTGCTCTCCAATTCGGAGAGCTACGCCGGATGGTCGAGAAGCCGTGTGCAGCAGCTCAACAACCAGCACGACGGCAACACCTACTCCATCAGTTACTGGATGAGCGCCTACATAATCAGCCGTGGCGGCAAGCAGACGAAGAAGGCGTATGCCTACGAAATCCACGTCACGAAGTCGTGGAACCGGGAGGAGGTTATCTACGAGGATATCTTCGATTCCTATACGATGGACCTGAACACCTTCAAGGCGCAGCTCAATGCACGCCTGTCGGAGTTCAACGACAACGAGGACGGCTATACCTACTATATCGCCTCCGATGCACGGAACTATTATCAGGCGACGGATGCCGCTAAGCTGCAAGGTTGCGAGAGTGTGACGATCAGTGTCACCTGTTCGGACGGCGCGACCCTCGGGCAAGGCACGACGCAGTACAAGTGCCGCCAATGCGGGAGTTCGCTGAATGCCCACTCGAAGGAATGCGCCATGCAGACCACCGTTGCGGAAAACGAACTGGACCTGTCCGAGCTGGACGGACTGGTGCAGGAGGCGGAGAAGCAGGCCGCCCTGCTCGAGTCGCAGATCGGGGCGCTGGAATCGGAGAATGCGGCGCTGCTGAAGCAGATTGCCGAGTCGAGCGTGGAGGATGCGGTGGCATTGCGCCAGCAGTACAACGCGAACAAGACGCAGATAGAGCGGCTGGAGGCTGAGCTCTCCGACTGGGAGCAGAAACTGTCGGAATACGAGCAGGCGAAAGCGGAGGCCGCCGGAGACGACGACGTGGCCACGGACGACTACTACCGTATCCCTGCGATCATGCAGGACTGCAAGACGGCTTTCAGCCTCACATGGCAGGACGGAGGTGCATGGAGCGGCTACACTTATGTCCGCAAGGCGACGATGCCGAACATCAACGGGGTTGTCACTTTCAAGGCGACCCTCTCGATAGCGAGGAAGCCCAAGTATTTTCTGGGAATCAAGATACACCGTGCCATTCTGCAAATCACCTGGGAGCTGACGACGGAATATACCGACACCCACGTGGCGGACGTGCTGACGCTGGATCCGGACCTGTCGGAAGAGGAGAAGGCCCGGCTGGTCAACGACCGCATAGCGGAGATTGCCCGCCAGTACCCGTCGTGCAAGATCACTACGGAATACATGCGTACCCCGGAGCTGGAGGAGACCCCGACGGGAGACGTGTATCATTTGCTGTGGTCGAGCGATCGGCTCGAGATCGCCCGTGAGGTGGATTCGCGCCTCACGAAGATCTATGCCGACCTGGTGTCGCTGGAAAAGATGACACACTACAAGCGGAGCATCATCGACGTGCTGAAGGATGTGATGCCCGAACTGAACATGGACGAAGGCCGGCGTCTGACGCTCGTGGAGGAATGCCACGACCGCTGGGTGGACAATGCCCGGAATCTTCGCAACGGCAACGGGAGAAGGGAGGTGCAGCCATGAGACGACATCTGCATATCGTGCTGTTGCTGCTGACCCTGTCGCCGTGCATTGCCAGGGCGCAATGGACGTTTGACATCGTATCGGTCGAAGCCTACATCAATGACCACAAGAAACAGCGGAGCCTGCTGCTGGCCCGCAGCACACTGGAGTACAGCAACAAACTGCTGCATGAGTACAGCCGCGAGGAGGTCAGTGAATACAAGGAGCTGAACATCGACCTGGACCGCTACACCCGCGCCTTCGATGTGATCGACGTGATGTACCAGTCCCTGCGGACGGTTCTGAATGTCAAGAGCACGTACACGACGGTGAGCGAGCGTATCGGCGACTACAAGGAGATGCTGGAGGCGTTCAACGACAAGATACTGAAACGGGGCGCCATAGAGCCCTCCGACCTGCTGATCATCACCATCAACGAGCAGGCTATCCGGGATATTGCCAATGACGGCGAGCACCTGTACAAGTCGGTCGGCGACCTGGTGCTTTATGCCACGGGAGCCGCCGCCTGCTCGACTGCCGACCTGCTGATGGTGCTGGAATCGGTAAACCGTTCACTCGATGACATCGAGCGGCACCTGAACCATGCGTACATGGAGACGTGGCGGTACATACAGGTCCGCATCGGCTACTGGAAATCGAAGATATACCGTGCGAGGACGAAGCAGGAGATCATCGACGGCGCCTTCGGCCGCTGGCGCGGTGCCGGGAAACTGGATTATTAACGAAAACAGGGAAAGATATGAGAGAGACAACAAGGACACTTATACTGCTGGCCATAGCGGCCATGGCGGCACCTGCCGCCCATGCGCAGTATGCAACCTATAATCACGATTCGCCGAAGCAGAACCAGATAACGGTCATGGAGACCGGTGCGGGGGCCCTCACCCCGGAACTCTACTACTGGACGCTGCACAACAGCTACAAGAAGTCGGCGGCTACGAAGAACAAGCTGTCGTTCCGCACGCTGGCGGGCGTCAACCTGTACAACCAGGTGGACGAAGCGGAGTCGATCGACTCGGCGCTGGTCAAGCGTGCCGAGATCGAAGCCCTGAACATGGCGGACCGACAACTCGACCTGGCCTGGCAGGTGGAGGGCGACAAGGTCAACGGGCAGATGGAGCGGTTCAAGCGCAACATCGACCGGATCCTGACGGCCGGCGGCAGTCCGGACGACCGGGAACGCTGGACGGAATACTACCACATGTACCAGTGTGCGATCGACGCGACACGGGACGCCTACATGCCCAACGCGCAGCGCAAGAAGGAGTATCTGCGGATCTATGAGGATATCGTGCAGCAGAACGAGATACTGGTTGTCTATCTTGCCCGGCGGCAGAACGCCACGGTGACGAGCGGGCTGCTGAATGCCACGGTGGACCGGAACGTGGACAAGGGCAGCCTTGTGCGCAATGCCCTCAGCCGCTGGACGGAATCGCGCCTGGCGGCACGTGGTACGAATCCGGGAACGGACACCGGCAGCGGTGAAGGAGAAGAGACCGTGAACAGAGGCAACTAAACAGTCAGGCAGATGGCAGACGTAAACATACTATCGGACTTCGGAATCAATATCCTCGAAGAGGAGATTGACGACGTGATCTTTCAGACCAACGAGTTCCTGACGGACGCCACGTTCACCGGCACGCAGGGGCCATTCTGGTGGATCCTGCAGATGTGCATGGCGCTGGCCGCACTGTTCTCGCTCATCCTTGCGGCGGGCCTCGCCTACAAGATGATGGTGAAGCATGAGCCGCTGGACGTGATGAAGTTGTTCCGGCCTCTGGCGGTATCCATCGTGTTGTGCTGGTGGTATCCGCCGGCAGACACGGGCATGGCCAACAGCGGCAATAGCTGGTGTTTTCTGGACTTCCTGTCCTACATCCCGAACTGCATCGGCTCCTATACGCATGACCTGTATGAGGCGGAGGCGACGCAGATATCGGACAAGTTCGAGGAGGTGCAGGAACTCCTCTATGTGCGCGACACGCTCTATACGAGCCTGCAGGCGCAGGCGGATGTCGCCCATACGGGCACGTCCGACCCCAACCTGATCGAGGCGACGATGGAGCAGACGGGCGTGGACGAGGTGACCAACATGGAGAAGGACGCCGCAAAGCTGTGGTTCACCTCGCTGACCTCGGGCATCGTTGTCGGGATAGACAAGGTCATCATGCTTATTGCCCTGATCGTGTTCCGAATCGGCTGGTGGGCTACTAACCAATTCCATTCTTTAACTATCTAATTATTAGATGAGTTTTATTGGAAAT
>OKWJ01000723.1_pt1 | contig 34354 bp, 31 predicted proteins | sample 1607121 | NCBI WGS metagenome assembly OKWJ01 (sample SAMN04414080, study PRJEB24778) | human gut metagenome | material: faecal | host: Homo sapiens | reverse complement strand
TAGAGTAGCTGACTACGGATCAGCCGGTTACAGGTTTGAATCCTGTCGCGATCACCAAAGTCCTCTGCATTTTTTTTGTGGAGGATTTTGTTTTTTACCCCATTCCATCGAAGAAATTCGGCATCACGAGAAAAAAATTAAGCGGTTATTTTATCTAAATCGAGCGATCATTTCACATCAAACGACCGTATGATTATGTACAATCAATAGGATGTTTTACAAAAACACTTTAATAGTTATTTTCAAACATCAAGAAGTTTACTTTCAAACATTGGAAAGTTTAAAAAGTGCATGGCAACGTATGTTCAAACAATGCACTTTCATCTTCACCTTTTGCTCGAAACCACTATAAACAAGCGGATACAGGATGAAGGGAAAGCATTTCACTTTTATACTACATTAGTTTATCAAATATGCTATTAGCTTATCGGATTTTGCTATTAGCTAATCAAATTATGCTAATAGCAAAAAATAGAAAGAACTAAAAAAAATCCCCTTCACCTTGTATCTGCCTGTTCATGGGAGGCATAACAAAAAGGTGAAGGGGGAATACCTATTTATAAAATGTATGGAGAATCGATACTTCTCAGTATCAGATCAACATTTAATATTCAGTTCGTTTAAGACTTTACGTATTGCCTCAAATGTCGTAATTCGAGTCGGAACCAACGGCAATCGAAGTTTATTTTCAATCATCCCCATTGCATTCAGCATGGATTTTACTCCTGCCGGATTTCCATCCACAAACAAAAGATCAAATAGCTCAGTAAATCGATGATGAATAGTGAGTGCATTAGCAAAATCACCTTGAAGCGCCAAACGTGTCATACGGCTGAATTCACGCGGGAAAGCATTGCCGATTACAGAGATCACTCCAACAGCTCCCAAGGTTATTAACGGAAAAGTAATACCGTCATCACCGGAAATAACATTGAAATTATCTGGTTTATTCTTGATAATGTCATCCATTTGAGTAATATTACCGGAAGCTTCTTTAATAGCGATTACATTACTAAAATTACGAGCAATGCGCAAGGTCGTCTCAGCAGTCATATTTACTCCTGTACGCCCCGGCACATTATACAACACGATAGGAAGTTCCGTAGCTTCCGATATGGCTTTATAATGCTGATAAATTCCCTCTTGCGATGGCTTATTATAATATGGCACTACAGACAATATAGCGTCAACTCCTGTAAAATCGTCATTTTTCAATGTTTCTACTATTGCACGTGTATTGTTACCGCCTACACCCAGCAAAATAGGAATTCTTCCGTTAACGCGGTCAATCACCATCTTTTTGATGGTTTTCTTCTCTTCTTCGGTAAGAGTCGGTGTTTCGGCTGTAGTCCCCAGCACACACAAGAAATCCGCATTATTCTGCAATAGATAGTCTACCAAACGCATCAACGCATCATAATCAACGCTTTCATCCTCTTTGAAAGGAGTAATCAGTGCTACCCCCATTCCTTTCAATTTAGTCTGTATCATGAGTTTTAATTATAATCTCTAATTTTATTAGGCGCAAAAGTACGAATATTTTTCATATCTTACGATATAAGTTTCAGAAATTCGTCCTCGCTTAGTATGGTTACTCCAAGTTTTTTTGCTTTTTCCAGTTTGGCTGGCCCCATATTGTCACCGGCAAGGATAAAACTGGTCTTAGCAGAGATACTTCCCACATTCTTACCGCCATTTTTCTCAATAAGGTCTTTATATTCGTCCCGTGAATGATGCGTAAATACACCGCTGATCACAATAGACTGACCAGCTAATTTATCCGTATATCCACTCATATCTTCTTCTGTACGATAGAGCTGTAACCCAGCCTCTTTTAACCTGCCAACTAACTCTCGGTTAGACTCATTTGAGAAATACAGAAGAATGCTTCGCGCTATTTTTTCCCCGATTTCATCGATACTTATTAGCTTTTCAAGGTCAGCCTGTCGCAGCTCGTCAATGTCCCCGAACGACTTGGCTATTTTCTTTGCTACCGTCTCGCCAACAAACCGAATTCCCAAAGCAAAGATGACACGTTCAAAAGGAACTGTCTTACTCTGCTCAATCCCCGTAATAATATTCTCTGCAGATTTTTCTCCCATACGATCCAACCCTTTGATATCATCGGCTTTCAATTCATACAGATCCGCCGTATTATGAATCAACCCCAAACGATAGAACATATCCACCGTTTCAGGACCCAATCCATCAATATTCATGGCTTTCCGACTAATAAAATGCTCTATTTTACCTTTAATCTGAGGGGGACATGCAGTTTCATTAGGACAATAATGGGCAGCTTCGCCTTCATATCTAATTAATTTGCTGCCACATTCGGGGCAATTGGTAATAAACCTGACCTTCTCACCAAGCATAAAACTACGGGCATCTTTATCCACTCCTGTAATTTTAGGAATGATCTCACCACCTTTTTCTACATAAACCATATCTCCGATATGCAGATCAAGCCCTTCGATAATATCCGCATTATGCAATGAAGCACGTTTGACAACCGTTCCGGATAGCTGAACAGCATCTAAGTTGGCAACAGGAGTTACAGCGCCTGTTCTGCCTACCTGATAAGTTACCATATTCAATCGTGTCAATGCACGTTCTGCCTGAAATTTATAGGCAATCGCCCATCTAGGAGATTTCGCCGTAAAACCGAGATTCTTTTGTTGTCTCAGACTATTTACCTTCAAAACGATTCCATCAGTAGCTACAGGCAGATTCTTTCGTTCTACATCCCAATAATTGATAAATTCAAAAACCTCTTCCAACGTCTGGCATTTACGCGTCAAATCAGAGATTTTAAATCCCCATTTTGCGGCTTCCTGAAGATTTTCATAATGTCCATCACAAGGCAGATTATCTCCCAAAAGATAATATAAATACGCATCCAGCTTGCGAGAAGCTACAATAGAAGAATTCTGCAGCTTCAATGTTCCTGAAGCTGCATTTCTCGGATTAGCGAAAAGCGGCTCCTCACGTGCTTCTTTTTCGCGGTTCAACTCCTCAAATACTTCCCAGGGCATAAGGATTTCCCCACGAATCTCAAAAGAAGAAGGATAATTGTCACCGTGGAGCACAAGTGGAATAGAACGGATTGTCTTTACGTTATCTGTCACATCATCGCCCTTTTCTCCATCTCCGCGTGTAACGGCACGAACCAGTTTTCCATCTTCGTAGGTCAGAGAAATGGAAGTACCATCATATTTCATCTCACAACAAATCTCAAAATCCTCATTCAACGCTTTTCTTACACGCTCATAAAAATCTGTAACTTCGCCTTCAGAGTACGTATTTGCCAAAGACAACATGGGGTATTTATGTGCAACCTGCGTGAAATTCTTGTTAATGTCACTGCCGACACGCATAGTGGGCGAATTTTCATCTTTATATTCCGGATGTGCCAGCTCCAGATCCTGGAGTTCACGCATCTTATCATCAAACTCCTTATCTGAAATTTCGGGAGCATTCAAAACGTAATAATTATAGTTGTGCCAATGAAGTTCAGCACGCAATTCCTCTATTTTTTCCTTTATATCCATATTTCTTCGATTGTTTAAGGCAAAAATACAGGTTTATCTTTGAATATTTGTACTTTTGCGAAAAATTATAAAGATTATGCGTATTGATATTATAACAGTTTTACCCGAGATGATTGAAGGCTTCTTCAATTGTTCCATCATGAAACGAGCTCAGGATAAGGGACTTGCAGAAATACATATCCACAATCTGCGCGATTATACCGAAGACAAATATCGTCGTGTCGATGATTATCCTTTTGGCGGATTCGCCGGCATGGTCATGAAGATAGAGCCTATCGAACGCTGCATTAACGCTCTGAAGGCTGAACGCGACTATGATGAAGTGATTTTTACGACCCCCGACGGAGAACAGTTCAATCAGCCAATGGCCAACAGCCTTTCTTTGGCCCAAAACCTGATTATCCTTTGCGGACATTTCAAAGGTATTGATTATCGTATCCGTGAACACCTGATCACCAAAGAAATCAGTATCGGAGATTATGTGCTGACAGGAGGCGAACTGGCAGCAGCAGTCATGGCGGACGCAATTGTCCGTATCATCCCCGGAGTGATTTCAGACGAACAGTCGGCACTTTCTGATTCTTTTCAGGATAATCTGTTGGCGGCACCTGTATATACTCGTCCTGCTGACTATAAAGGCTGGAAAGTACCCGATATTTTGTTATCCGGCCATGAAGCAAAAATAAAAGAATGGGAGCTACAGCAATCTTTAGAACGAACCAAAAAACTTCGCCCAGACTTACTGGAAGACTAAAAGATATATGTAAATAAAAACGACGGTGAGAAATATGAGAATTTTCACCGTCGTTTTTATTTATATTCTACAAGAAAGACAAATCTGTTATTTTACTCTTCGCACTGGGAATCTTCTTTTCATCTATCATTCCGGCCTTGATTTTACTCAGTATACTTAAAAAGTAAAATAGCATTTTTCTTTCATATTATATGCGAAGAGTTATTGTATGTTTTCAATTATACCTCAAGCGCACCAATAATTTCTTTTACTGACTTACATCCGTGTCTTTCCAAGTAATTATTTATACCATCTTCAACTTTGATTGTAACAGCCGGATCTATAAAATTTGCCGTACCAATCTGGATCGCAGAAGCACCGGCAAGCATAAACTCAACAGCATCTTTCCAGTTCATAATACCTCCCAATCCTATGACAGGAATATTTACCGCCTTTGCAACTTGCCAAACCATACGCAAGGCAATCGGTTTCACAGCAGCACCGGACATTCCTCCTGTCACTGTTGACAGAATGGGACGTTTACGTTCCGCATCAATAGCCATTCCTAGCAATGTATTGATTAATGATACACTATCCGCACCACTTTCTTCTGCTGCACGGGCAATTTCTGTGATATCAGTAACGTTCGGAGAGAGTTTAACGATAAGTGTCTTTTTGTAAGCTGCACGTACCGCTTTTACTACTTCAGAAGCACCTTTTGCTGACACACCAAAAGCCATACCTCCTTGCTTTACATTGGGGCACGAGATATTTAGTTCTATAGCAGGAATTTTGTCAAGTTCATTAATGATCTCTGCAGTTTTCACATAATCCTCAATAGCAGACCCCGACACGTTTACAATCATATTCGTTTGAATGTCTTTTATACGAGGATATATCTGTTCCACAAAGTAGTCAACCCCCTTATTTTGCAGTCCTACAGCATTTAGCATACCGGAAGGAGTCTCTGCCATACGAGGATATGGGTTACCTTCACGTTTGTGAAGAGTAGTACCTTTTACAATAATACCGCCTATTCGCGCTATATCAATGAAATCCGAGAACTCTTCACCATATCCAAATGTACCAGATGCAGTCATCACCGGGTTCTTCATCTGCAATTCACCAATGTTTACACTTAAATCTGCCATAGTAGTTTATTTATATTAAAAACAGGACCTTCTTTACATACACACAAATGTCCTTCTGTCGTATTTTCCACACAACAGAGACATGCTCCAATTCCACAAGCCATTGTATTTTCCAAAGAAACTTCACATTCTATCTGATTACTTTTGGCATATTTTGCCACAGCCATCATCATCGGTTTAGGACCACAAGTATAAATCTGCTCAAAATGTACCTGATTTAATATAGAATGCTGGGTGACGTATCCTTTTTCTCCGTGACTTCCGTCTTCTGTAGTAGTATATACCTCTCCATATTTAGCAAATTCTTCCAGCTGCAACAAGTCTTTATTGCTACGAGCCCCTAAAAGGAAGGTAGGTTTATGACCATTTTTCGCCAATTGTTCACCTAAATATAACATAGGGGCTGTTCCGACACCTCCGCCCACAAGCAAAAGCTTATCAGAAGGCTTTTGAGGCATTGTATAGCCATTCCCCAAAGGAAGTACTACGTTGATCACATCGCCCGAATTTACTTCTGCTAAACGTCTTGTTCCGTCTCCAATCAACTGAATAAGGAACCACACTTCGTTTTGTCGCTTGTCTACAAAATTAATAGAAATAGGACGGCGTAAAAATGTAGTAGATGAACCGTCCACCCGAAGTTCGGCAAACTGCCCCGGCAACATCTCGGGCAGCAATGACTGAGAAGTCAATTTCAGCAATACATAGTTTGCATTCAATCTGATATTCTCAGTAACTGTCAGATCTAAAATAAATTTCTTCATGTATGGATATAAAAGTATAAATTCGTATTCCGGTGCAAAGATACAGGAATTTGCTCAAACCACCGATTTTACCTCTCATTTTTCAGGTCGAAAGGTTTCATAAGTATTATCATCAAAGAATATTCTTATTTCAGTGATTTTTCTGGCAGGCTTTTCTATGTACCTAATCTCCTGTTTTACAATCTCTTTAGGTGCATTTTCGGCTATTCTTAATGCCATTTCCTTGCGATTTTCCGGATTAATCGTCTCTTTGGACGGATTTACAGGATTCTCATCAAACAAAGAAGGCTGATAATCTCCACTGGAAGAAACTGCAGAAGCATCTTCTGCAGATGCTATCATTTCGCCTTTACCATAAAGCAACCATTCAAGATTTACATAATTATAGGTCTGATGTACCTTCATTACAACCTCCAAGCTTGGTTTATTCCGATCATTCAAAATATGCGAGAGAGTAGATTGCTGGACTCCAATTGTCTCAGCAAAAACTCTTGGAGGAACTTTTTCTCTCTCCATTATCATTCTAATTCTGTCTTTTATCTCCATACAGCTTCTTTCTTGTTACAATTGTATGTATTAAACGTTGGTTTCACAAAAATACTAATAACCACTACGGATATACAAAGGTAAATATTACAAATCACAAATGCAAATTACAAGTACAAAAATAACAATATTACAAATGTGTGATCATTATCACAATTAGACTAATATGTTTGTAAAACACAAAATAAAACATAAATTACAATGATATTTTAGATTTAACAAAACAATATATTATATTGATTTACAATATTATATATACAGATAATAAATAAGTAAATACAATATTCACAAAAATATGCTTCACTCAAACAGTAATTTTAGAGCTATAATTCAATATTAGAGTATATTTATATGGTATACAATGACATAACATATAAAAAACAAATTGTTAACCACTCTCCTATTACATTTATAAACTGTATATTACTACTGTAAAACAATCAGTATACTTTTGTGATTCAGTTAGATTGACCACATTTGTAATCTATTCACAGATATAAACTTCACAAACAAACAGGCATGATTACACAAACGTAAATATCAATAGTTACAAAAACAATAAATCAAGGAATAAAATGCATTATTTACTTATGTATATTGAGAACTCTTCAAATCTTCTTTTACATTTTCTTCTGAAGTACCTCGCAAATCGTAAATCCTTGCCATATTTCCGCACATTCAGTCGATCAATTGTTTTTTTCAATTCTAGAAGCTCTAAAATTGAATTAAACACCTGTATTATAATAAATTACACCTATTTCATCAATACCCAAATTAAGATCAACTAGAAAAATAACAGCAAAATATCCCAATTATCCCACAAATTATCAAAATGACATTTTATCAATTCAGGAAAAGAAAGATGATCCTTCCAATTTATGCAAAACCATTTATGCTAATATGATTTGCCATTCTATATTTATAGTCTGAATTAAATCAGATTTTTTCAATTTTGAAAATGAATATAACATAACCTCAAAAACTAGAAAAGAGAGAAATTACCAAAATTGAACTTAAAGAAGAGAAGCAAAAGGTCTTCAAATTCCTTTCCATTCATAAAAGTCAGGAAAAAGAGAACAACAGATCCATTGTAAAATATTCGTCTATAAAAGAAGATTTGGTTATGAGTCTGACACAACTAATTTGCAGTATATAAAGAAGGCATATACTTAATCTGTTTTACAGTAAAAGTATATGCCTTTTGTTTATTTAGAGTATTCAGTTTTCCTAATGCAAAATTTTAAACACTAATTCACGAAGAATATCTCCGTCAGACATTGAACTATTTTTCACTCCTTTTGATTTTGCATCGGCATATCGTATTTCACCAACAATCTGCATTGTCTTTACTCCACTATATTTGCGCATCGCAATTGAGTAATCCCGAGCTTGCCAAGTAGTTCTTAGCCCTAGCATATTAGCAATACCCTGCTCCGATTTATCAGGCGCATAATATGCTAACATCAAGTTTGAATAAAAGCTGAACAACAAAGACAATGTCATTTGAATTGGATTCGTTTTGGGATTTTCCTCAAAGTATTTTATTATTTTATTTGCTTTCAGAATATCTTTTTCAACCAGAGCACTCCGCAATTCAAAGTTATTATAATCTTTGCTTATGCCTATGTTCTTCTCAATTTGTTCGGGAGTTACACGTTTCTGTCCCGTAGGCAAAGTGATAATCAGCTTTTCTAATTCACCTGTCAAACGACTTAAATCCGAGCCGACAAAATCAGCCAACATAGCTGTTGCCTTAGGTTCCATATCTATTCCTTTTCTCTTCATGTAGGAAGCAATAAAGGCCGGAAGCTGGGCATCTTTTATCTTCTTAGACTCGAACAAAACACCAGTCTTTTCTACTTCAGCTGCCAACTTTTTCCTACGATCCAATGTTCCATGCTTATGGCATATCACCAAAATAGTGGAATGAAGCGGTTTCTGAAGATAGTACGATAATTCTTCGATGTTCCGGACCGCTTGCGCTTCTTTGACTACCACCACTTGGTGTTCGGACATCATAGGATAGCGTTTGGCAGCATTTATGATTGTCGCTACATCCACATCAGCACCGTACACTACAGTCAGGTTGAACTCTTTTTCCGTTTCGTTCAAGACATTATCAGTAATGTAATCGGCAATCAAATCGATATAATACGATTCTTCTCCCATCAAATAGTAGATGGGACGATACTGCTTTGCCCTCAGTTCTTTGAGGATGTCATCACAGGTCAGCTCTTGTTTTGCCATATATATTTTTTAGAAAGACCGGCAGTTACCAGTCGAATTTCAAGTGTTTTACAGTTTTCTTTGCATCAATAATCATACGCAGAGAAGCGATACCAATCTCAACATGCTCTTCTACATAGTTCTTGGTAACCAGATTATCGCTTTTATCAGTTTTCACTCCATCCGGAGTCATAGGCTGGTCAGATACCAATAACAATGCTCCTGTCGGAATATGATTGGCAAAGCCACAGCTGAACAAAGTGGCCGTTTCCATATCAACCGCCATCGCACGTGTCTTTTTCAGATACTCCTTGAATGCTTCGTCATGCTCCCAAATACGGCGATTGGTGGTATAGACAGTACCCGTCCAATAATCACGGCCATAGTCACGAATGGACGAAGAAACAGCACGCTGCAACATAAATGCAGGCAAAGCGGGAACTTCAGGTGGAAAATAATCATTGGATGTTCCTTCACCACGAATAGCGGCAATAGGAAGGATTAAATCGCCAATTTGATTTTTCTTGTCGATACCACCACATTTACCTAAAAATAAGCAGGCTTTCGGATGAATAGCTCCTAATAAATCCATGATAATAGCGGCATTAGGGCTTCCCATACCGAAATTGATCATTGTAATGCCTTCGGCTGTAGCGGAAATCATATTGGCATCTCTACCCAAAATAGGAACATCAAACTGATTTGCGAAAATCTCTACGTACTTGTTGAAGTTAGTCAACAGAATATACTCTCCAAAATCTTCCAGGTTACGTTTTGTGTAACGGGGCAGCCAATTAGCTACGATTTCTTCTTTCGTTTTCATAATTATCTATTAAATTTGTGGTTCCAATAATGGAAACCGTTATTTAACTTACAAAAATAATAAATGTTATCGTTAAACCTACCAGTATTCGACACTAAAATAAACGTACGAAACGGAAAAAATGTAATTTTCGACGTGATTCGCAAACGATATGTCGCACTTACCCCGGAAGAATGGGTACGGCAACACTTTGTTCACTTTCTTATTGCGCACAAAGGATATCCGAACGCACTCCTTGCTAACGAAGTAATGGTTAAGCTGAACGGCACAACTAAAAGATGTGATACAGTACTTTACCGGAGAGACCTTTCAGCACGAATGATCGTAGAATACAAAGCTCCGCACATCGAGATCACACAAGCGGTATTCGATCAGATAACCCGCTATAATATGGTATTGAAAGTTGACTATCTGATAGTAAGTAATGGAATGCAGCATTATTGTTGCCGGATGGATTACGCCCATCAGAGCTATACCTTTCTTCAGGATATTCCCGATTATAACGTGCTATAAAGATAGTGTCACTATAAGGTCAGGATACTTACACTATACCACACACATAGTGTAAGTATCCCAAGCACATAGTGACACCATCTTTTTCTTGTCTCCGAAAGCTTTTCAATCGATATTCTATTTTTACATATCCGTATTTTTTTTCACATCATCATTTTTCTTCCTGCTAAACTTCTCTTGCAGTTTCTGCATCAATTCATAGAAATTAGGGATATAGACTGTCGCTAATAAAGTATTCATCGCCATACCGAAAACAACCGCAGTACCCAACGCTATACGGCTCTGCGCACCAGCCCCAGTAGCAAACAGCAAAGGCATTACTCCCAATACAAAAGCAAAAGAAGTCATCAAGATCGGACGTAAGCGGACATGTCCTGCTTCGTATGCAGCCTCACGAATTGAGTTTCCTTCAGCACGGAAATCACGGGCAAACTCTACAATCAGAATACCATTCTTTGCCGAAAGTGCAACAAGCAGGATAATACCAATTTGTGTATATACGCTGACCGGAGTTCCCATTATCATACATCCTATCATTGCTCCCAACAAGGCCACCGGCAAACCTATCACGGCAGCCACCGGACTGGTCCAGCTTTCATATTGCGTAGCCAAAACAAGGAATGCTACAATCAAGGCCATGACCAGAACAATGGTGGTCGTATTTCCCGCCTGTGTTTCCTGATAGGCAACTGACGTCCATTCATAGCCAAATTCATCTCCCAGCTGTTCTTTAAACAAAGTTTCCATTTCTTGAATAGCCTGTCCGGAACTGCTTCCGGGCGCTACATTACAAGTCAAGGCAGCTGTTGAATACATATTGTAACGATTGATCTGATCCTGTCCCAACTGCTCTTCCACTTTGGTGAAAGAAGAAAGGGGGACCATCTCTCCTGCCGAATTAGCCACACTGAGTTTTAAGACATCATCAATGACGCGTTGTGCCTGATCACGCGCTTCGATCTTCACCTGATAAATATGACCGAATTCAACGAAATCATTAACGTATGCCGCCCCCATATAATAGCTTAATGTAGAAAATACATCATTCAGAGCAATGCCCATAAATTGCACCTTATCACGATCGATATTCAGAAAATATTGAGGGACATTTGCCTGATACTGACTGGATACAGAAGCTAAGGCCGGTTTGGAATGAGAAGAAGCAAGCAATGCGTCAATAGCCTGCTGCATTTCTGTCGGTCCCAGATTCCTCCGGTCTTCCAATTGAAGTTGCAAGCCACCGGAAGCACCCAATCCTGGAATAGCCGGAGGAACCATAGCAAATGCTTGTCCTGCCTGTATCTCCATATACGCTTCGCCATTAAAACGGTCGACAACGGCAGCAGCCGTATGCTCCTTCCCTTTCCTTTCGTCCCAGTTTTTCAGGACAACAAAATAGGTTGCGGAGTTACTTTGCTCACCTCCGCCCATCACGGAGAAACCAGTGATTCCAATGTAATTCTCCACTTCCGGATAAGAATCCAAAATAGCATTGATTTTATCCCCGACAGCTTGTGTACGTTCCAAGCTGGCTGCCGGAGGAAGCTGAACAACTGCAATAAAATAACCATCATCTTCATCCGGAATAAATGTCGACGGCCAACGCATAAAGAGTATTACGGCAATCACTGTCAGAATAGCAAAAGATACAAAAGAGATAAGCGGACGTTGAAGCAACCATTTCACCGTACTATCGTAGACTCCCTGTGTCTTATCATACGCTTTATTAAATCCTTTGTATATAAAGAAGTTAGACGGTTTGCTCTTTTTGAGGAATAGAGCACAAAGAGCAGGCGTCAGTGTCAGTGAGTTAAAACCGCTTAATACAGTAGAAGCAGCAATTGTCAGTGCAAACTGCTTATACAACTGCCCCGAAATACCGCTGATCATCATCGTCGGAATAAACACGGCAAGCAAAACAAGCACCACTCCGACAATCGGCCCCGTAATTTCCCCCATAGCTTTTGTGACTGCTTCACGAGTTGAATATTGTCCGGTCTCCAGCAATCTTGAAGCATTCTCAACCACCACAATAGCATCATCCACTACAATGGCAACTGCCAGAATCAATCCGAACAGAGTCAGCGTATTGATCGAAAAACCAAATGCCGCCATAACTGCCAATGTACCGATCAGCGATACAGGAATTGTGATACAAGGAATAATAACCGCTCTCCAGTTCTGCAAAAACAGGAAAATAACCAGTACTACCAGCAGCGTTGTCTCAAAAAATGTCACCATTACTTCATCAATAGAAGCATGAATTACATCCGTTGTATCCAAAGTTACGTTATAGGCTACTCCTGTAGGAAAACTGGTCGCCAGTTCCTCCATCTTAGCCTTCACTCCTTTTGAAACGTCCAGCGAATTGGAGCCCGGCTGCTGATAGATAGCAATCGCTGCGGTAGGCATCCCCTTCAATCGTGATACTACACTATAAGAAGCAGACCCCAAATCTATTCGCGCAATATCTTTCAGGCGAAGCATTGCCCCATCCTGTTCCCGACGAATGATAATATTCCCGAATTGCTCCGGAGAAGTAAGTCGCCCCTGCACATTAAGTGTATATTGAAAGGCATTTTTATTGTCCTGTCCGATCGGTTGACCGATATAGCCGGCGGACACTTCCATATTCTGAGACTGAATAGACTGATATACTTGTGCCGGAGAAATGTTCCGGATACGCATGGCTTCAGGATCCAGCCAGATACGCATGGAATAATCACCTGCTCCCATGACATTAACAGCTCCTACGCCAGGCACACGTGATAACTGATCGACCAAATTCAATTTGGCATAGTTAGTCAGATAGAGACTGTTGTATACAGAGTCTTTCGAAGTCATTGTCAGGAACATGACAATGTTCGAAGACTGTTTCTGCACAGTCACCCCCTGTACCACTACCGGTTCCGGCAAGGATGATTGAGCAACACTTACCCTGTTCTGTACTTGTACAGTAGCCATATCGATATCTGTACCGACGGCAAATGTAATTGTCAGAGAATATGCTCCCGAAGAGGAAGAATTTGAAGACATATAGAGCATACCGTCCACCCCATTCACCTGCTGTTCGATGGGGAGTCCTACCGTTTGGGCTACAGTTTCAGCATTCGCACCGGGATAGACAGCCGATACCTGAACCGTCGGAGGTGTAATCTCCGGAAATTGCGCCACAGGCAATATATTAAGTGCGACCAAACCGGCTACCACAATGAGCAGGGCAAGTACGGTAGCAAAAATTGGTCGGTTAATGAAAAACTTAGAAAACATAATATATAAGTTTACGATTAATATTTATATAAGGACAAACAGTTACCTGCATCGTCTGAAGATAACCAACAAGCCGACCGCATCAGGGTATCGGCTTTATCTTCATTCCATCTCTGACCTTCATCAGAGCTTCTGTAACATATCGTTCCTGTGGTGAGAGTCCTCCCAACACCTGCCGTAAGGTATCATTAATCAGTTGTCCTATTTCAATATGCCGATAGTGTACTATGTCCGAATCATTGACGGCATACAGGAATTTACCGAGCTGATCGGTTCCGATGGAAGCCTCTTTCACAAGAATTGCATGATCGGCCTCTCCATAAGGTAAGGTAATGCTGACGTACAATCCACTCTTCAGTACTCCCTGCGGATTATCAAAATTGGCACGTACCATCAGAGTTCCTGTATTCAGGTCTACGTTCGGTGACAGATAATCCAGTGTTGCCGGATAGGATTCGGTACCTTCTTTCCCCAGCTGAACCATGATCTTTTTCGGAAGCTCCTTCGTTGGCTGCTGATTGTTCATCGACATCTCCAGCCATTGATTATCAGCAACATTAAAATACGCATACATCTGATCGTCCTTATAAATGGTAGCCAGCGTAACCGGCTGCAAAGAACCGCCGACATAACTGCCGACATCCACTGTCGACTTGCTGATTGTCCCGTCAAAAGGGGCACGAACATAACAATATCCTAAATTTGTACGCGCTGTACTCAAAGCCGCTTCCGCATTGCTGACAGCTGCTACTCCTTCTGTCACAGACGATTCTGACTGCAACACCTGTATCTGACTCACAGCATCACTTTTCACAGCCTCCTTCATACGGCTATAATTATTACGGGCATATTCCAATTGCGCCTGAGCAGTTTTCAGTTCAGCTTCCGCTTGTGCCACCTTATCATTATATAAGGTAGGTTCTATTACAAACAGCAACTGCCCTTTTTTTACCCGTCCACCCGGTACGTAAGAGACAGACCGTAATGTTCCGTTCACTCTGGCCACAAGATTTACAGTTTTCTCCGTTGTCAGATAGCCCGGATAATCTTTCGTCAGAGTGATGTCCTTCACTATAGGTTTCGCTACGCTAATTGCCAGAGTCGGCATTCCCTTCATTGCTCCGGCGTCTTTTTTCTCCTTGCAACCAGTCAATACCGACAACACAAGAAAAATATACATTAGTTTTTTCATATCCGTTAGGTTATATTTTATTTATAGATTCTTTTATTCTCTCCAACCGCCTCCCAGCGCTTTATAAAGACTTATCAGTTGCAGTAACGAGCTACCCTGCGCCTGTACCAGTTGATTCTCATAAGATAACAAAGACCGTTGTGCATCGAGCACATTCTGAAAAGGAGAAAGCCCTTGTTTATAAAGTTCCAGTGAAAGTTTCAGAGTTTCAACACCTTGATTACGCACTTCCCTCAAAGCTACAATCTGCTTGATTGAGTTCCGATAGGAGTTCATGGCGTTATCCGTTTCCTGTACCGCAGTCAGAACTGTCTGATTAAATTGATTGATAGATTCATCCAACTGTGCCTTAGCCAGTCTTGTTGCATTCACCAATTGTCCTCCGCTAAAAATAGTCCAACTCAAAGACGGAGCAATCTCATAGGTCATACTTTTACTTTTCACCAGATCATTCAGATCACGGGCTGCATAGCCAAACGAGCCTTTCAGAAAGATCTTCGGCAGCCAATCGGACTTGGAAGCGCCGAGTAATGCAGCTTGGGCATTCACACTTCTCTCCGCACTTCGCACATCCGGTCTTCTCAGTAATAAATCAACCGGCATACCTACTCCGATCGGTTCCATATAATCAGGTAATGTTCCGGTAGTTTCCAATACAGGACGTATTTCTTGCGGATACATACCCAGCAAAACAGCCAGTGTCGTAATATATTGATTGATACCTGCCTCTAATTGTGGTATGGAGGCTTTAGTACTGTATAAAACGGATTTGGCCTGTGCTACATCCAGCTTGGCAACAAGTCCGGTATTATACCGTACTTCCGTGATTTTCAAGACTTCTTCCTGAGAAGCTACATTCTTATTTACCACTTCAAGTTCCTGCTGCAATTCCCGCAGGTTAATATAAGCTGAGGCTACCTCTGATGCCAGAGAAACCATAACCGCCGCATATTCTTCTTTGCTGGCGGCAAAGTTTTCTTTCTGCGCCTTTACCCGTTTGCGAATACTGCCGAATACATCGATTTCCCAACTCATACTGAGTGCAGCATCATAATAATGATCTGTAGACTGAGGTAAGGTACTGGTATTTCCACTGGTTTCCTGTCGGGTCCATCCGGCATTCAGTCCGATAGATGGAAAGAAATTTCCACGTTCTGCCCAAAGATTGGCACGTGCAGCAGCTATACGATTAATTGCCATCGCTACGGAATAATTGCGATCTACTGCCAAAGCAATCAAAGAGTCCAGTTTGGTGTCCTGAAAAGACTTCCACCAATGGTCGTCCACCGGAAGAGTCTGTTGAAACACTTCTCCACTCTCTTCCCATTCTTTAGGAAGAGGGGTATTCAAATAGCGGTTCACTGTCTGTCCAACCGCAGTTACAGTTGAAAGAAACAAAAGGAGCGATACGCTCCACGCTCGTACATTCATATTCGGTTCAGGTTTTTATGAAATGAAAAGATAACAATTCAAGGTTAGGTTTGTTTAAAGGGGTAGTAAAGTTAGAAGAAATAAAAAAGCCCCGCAATAATGCGAGGCTTTCGAATACATATTCAAATATGGTATCTTATTCAGCAGTTTTTCTTCTGATTGCTCTTTTGGTAGTAGTAGCCGGAGCTTCCTCTACTTTATGCTCAATTTGTACACCAGCCAATTCCGGGTCGATCATGATACGTCCGCAATATTCGCAAACGATCACTTTCTTACGAGAACGGATGTCCAACTGTCTCTGAGGCGGAATCTTGTTAAAGCAACCACCGCACGCGTCACGTTGTACATATACAACGCCCAATCCATTGCGGGAGTTCTTACGGATACGTTTGAATGACTGCAACAAACGCGGTTCAATCTTAGTTTCCAGATCTTTGGCTTTGTCTCTTAGCTTCTCTTCTTCCTGTTTAGTTTCAGAGATAATTTCATCCAATTCGCTCTTCTTCTGTTCAAGGTCTTTCTGTCTTTCGCTGAGTATTTGTTCGTTCTTTACTACTTCAGCTTCTTTTTCTTCTCTGTCCGCACTGAATTCTTTGATTCTTTTTTCGCAAAGTTCGATTTCCAGGCTCTGGAATTCAATTTCCTTCGTCAAGAAATCATATTCACGGTTGTTGCGGACATTGTCTTGTTGTGACTTATATTTTTCTACTGAAGCTTTTGCCGTTTCAATTTCTACTCTCTTACCTGCAATAGCAGATTTCAGTTCATCCACTTCAGCTTTGATCTTGTCGATACGGGTACTCAAACCAGCGATTTCATCTTCAAGGTCCTGCACTTCCAATGGAAGTTCACCTCTCAATGTCTTGATTTCATCAATCTTAGACAACATAGTTTGCAGCTGGAACAGTGTTTTCAACTTCTGTTCCACCGTCAACTCATTCGGATCTTTTTTTGCTTCTCTAGCCATTTTACTTACAAATATTTTATGGGATTCGTATTTATTTTACTCAATTGGAGCGCAAAATTAGGAAATAAATCCCGGATTATGGAATAAAAAATTTCTTTTGTATATTGTTCGCTTTCGTAATGACCGATTTCTGCCATCAGGATATCTCCTTCGTGACCAAAATAATCATGATACTTAATCTCACCTGTAATAAAAACATCGGCTCCCGACCGGATTGCCTGCGGAAGCAAAAATGCTCCGGCACCTCCACACAATGCCACTTTCTGTATTTCTCTCCCGGTCAGCTTATTATGACGCAGACACTCTACTTCAAACGTTTTCTTTATACGTTTCAAGAATTCCATCTCCGTTTCCGGCTCTTCCAGTTCGCCAACGATTCCCGACCCTGCCTGTGCCCACTCATTTTGCAGCGGATACAAGTCGAATGCAGGTTCTTCATAAGGATGAACAGACAATAATGCCCTGACTACTTCCGACTTTTTGAATGCAGGAAGAATTGTTTCAATTCTCACCTCTCCTTCCCGATGGAGTTCTCCAATTGCTCCACAGAAAGGATGTGTTCCTTCTTTGGCACGGAATGTTCCTTCCCCTTCCAGATTATAGCTACATGAGTCATAGTTACCGATATTACCGCAACCGGCAGCAAAAAGTGCGTTCCTTACAATATCCGCTTGAGCGACGGGGACAAAAGTCACCAGTTTCATCAGGCTATTTTCTTTTGGTTCAAGCACTTTCAGATGTTTCAATCCGATTTTTTCGGCTATCTTATAATTTACCCCTCCCTGTGCATTATCAAGATTAGTGTGTGCTGAATAGATCACAATATCATTTTTTATTGCTTTCAGCATACAGCGTTCCACATAATCTTTGCCGGTAATGGATTTATAACCTTTAAATATCAAAGGATGGTGCGATATGACGAGGTTGTACCCCAATGCGATAGCTTCATCCAGGATAGCTTCAGTAACGTCAAGACACAACAAAGCCCCTGTTGCTTCCGCATCTGTCAATCCGATTTGCAGGCCGGCATTATCAAATCCGTCTTGCAATGGCAGAGGCGCGAATCGTTCAAGGGCGCTTACTATTTCCTTAATTTTCATTATTTAGAGAAAATTTGGTTGCAAATATAACAAATAAAATAGGAATAAACTCCCATCTTATCGTTTTTTTAGTAAATTTGTCGCATATCCTTAAAATTAGAACACGATGAAAACAATTCTATCTTGCTGTTTAGCAATTATTCTGGCTGTTTCCTGCCAAATGAAACAGAATCAGAATTCCGATGATTCAATCGATGAAAACATGAGTGTTAATAGTACAGAAACTTGTATGGTAGATACCGTAAAAGCCACCGCTATCTTCTGGATAGACAAATCAGAAGTCAAGCATTGCAAAGAATATGGATTCCGTACTGTTAAAGCTAAAGTATTTGTCCATGAAGACGGAAAAGTCGATTTTCAGTCTTTCGTCAAAAAACAGTCAACAGATTTAGAGAAGTATATACGCCATCATCTTGCTAAATTCCAAGTTTCTGAACGGATGTTGGAAAGCGGATATATACAACCGGGAGAACAATTCGTTCAGCTTCGTTGCATGTGGGAAAAACTAAAAGGTAAATAACTTATTTGATTCCCAATCAGAAACGAGGAATCTTTTTTTATTTGTGAAACTTCATCTGCACCTTATTCTTTAGTGCATACCGTTCATCTACCACTTTGTCTGTAGGAAAGAAAGTGAAAACAAGACGCCACTCTCCTTCTGTATAGACAAATTTGCGTCCGTTTGCGCCATGAAGAATAGCCTGATATTTTTCCCAAATGAAGGATTCGATATGTTCCGGCATTTCATTTCCCACTACCGAGAACTCTACAGTAATGAAAAAATGCGGAACAGACAGTTCCGCCACATTTTGAAATATCCGGTCGGTAACAGTCATTTCTTCGTTTCTTTCGTTACTTCCAATAACTTCCCATATGCATCAAATGACCTTCGGGAAGCCAGTGAAATAGTAATCATCAGTGATAGCATGGAAGCCGTGAAGGTGATAACCATAATCATCATCTGATATTTGATTGCCACATTCGGACTGCTTCCTCCCAAAATTTGTCCGATCATTGTGCCCGGCAGTGCCACTAATCCCATCACTGCAATATTCGCAATCAAAGGACTGAATGACTTGATGATAGCCTGTTTTATAAATGGTGCCTGAGCTTCCTGGCGTGTAGCTCCATTTCCTAATAAATAACGGTATAATTGTTGTTCCCGCTTCAGCCCGCTATAATAAGTATTCAATGCGATCACATTACTTGAAAGCATATTTCCCATTAAAATTCCGAATATTGGAATAAAATACTGAGCACTGAAAATGTTATCTAACTGGAGGACAACACCGATAAAGTACAATCCAACCACTACTACACTGCACAAAAAACCTATAGAAATCGGTATCAGCAAGATGCCCCGTTTCAGTTGAGTACGTACCAACGCCGTTTGTCCGGCAACAAATATCATGATAATCACCCAAAGGAAATTAATCCAAGGATTATTCCACAAGAAAAGATATTTCAGATATACACCGATAAAAAACAGCTGAATAATCATTCGAAGCGTACCTATCATGGCAGGCTTCAACAAACCCGTCTTGAACTTCCAAAGATAAAAGAACGGAATGGCAAGCAATAGCAAGCCGATAAATAAATTATAATATGAAATATCGATGGTTCCCAAAATAAATTCCCTTTATGCTAGTATTAAATATCGTTTATAGTTCTATTAAATAATGACAGCCCGAAGCAAAGTCTTTATCATGTGATACAGCTAACACAGCCGCCCCTTTCTCTGCCTGCCTCCGGAAGAAAGCCAGCACTTTGTCTGTTGACCCGGCATCCAACGCTGATGTCGGTTCATCAATAATGATCAAAGGTTTGTTGAGCATCGCAGCCACTGCCAGCATGATACGCTGACGTTGTCCGCCTGAGACTTCATTCACCCTTTTAGTATACAAATCATGTTCCAGCCCCAACTCATCAAAATATTCATAGAGCCTTTCTTCCGAAAAAGGGACGGAACGATTTATTTTCAGATCAAACGGAAGAGCCACCATTTCCTTTACCCATTCAAAAGGTAAGGCCAGTTCTTGTGGAATCCATGCAATTTGCCGCCGGATTATGTCTATAGTTGATTTATCCAACAAGGTATCTCCTACTTTTATGGTCCCCTCCTTCAACGGTACAAAACCCATCACCGCATTCAGCAATGAAGTCTTTCCACAGCCGGACTGTCCTACAATACAGGCAGTTTCTCCCCTCTCCAGATTCAGATTTAATCCGGAGAAAAGTACTTCTGTCCCAAAAGCGATACAAGCATTGTTGATATGTAACATGGCGTTTTCAATTCTTTCTTTCCGGCAAAGGTAGTATTTTCTTGAAAAACGTTATCTTTGCCTCACTAATTAATTCGAGAAAAGTTATGATACTGAATGAAAGAGATGCCCGTCATGAGCATATATTACAGGTAGCACGCCAAATGATGACTGCCGCACGCACTGCTCCGAAAGGAAAAGGGATTGATATCATTGAAGTGGCTTTGATTACCGATGAAGATATTAAACTGTTGTCGGACAAAATGATAGCTATGGTGGAAGAACACGGAATGAAGTTTTTCCTTCGGGATGCCGACAACATCTTAAGCGCCGAATGTGTTGTATTGATAGGAACACGCGAACAGACACAAGGCTTGAATTGCGGACATTGCGGATTTGCGACATGTGCCGGACGCACGGAAGACGTCCCCTGTGCATTGAACAGTATTGACGTAGGCATCGCCATCGGTTCCGCTTGTGCCACAGCAGCCGATATGCGTGTAGATACCCGTGTCATGTTCTCTGCCGGATTGGCAGCACAACACCTCAATTGGCTGAAAGACTGCAAGATGGTTATGGCTATTCCGGTGAGCGCCTCTTCAAAGAATCCATTCTTTGACCGGAAGCCGAAACAGGAAGCCAAAGCATAAGGTATGTGTCAAAAGACTGGTACCTGCTCATTTTATAAACTGATTTTATAACTAAATATAATATAGTCTGATGGGAATCATGGTTGGACTTCCCAGCCCTAGTGGCTCGGAAAAAGATTTGCAATTAAACTTTGGAAAGAATATGACTGTACAGGTAGAAATGAGAGCTCCTCACCTGCCTGCCGAATGGCATCTGCAAAGCGGCATACAGTTGACATGGCCGCATGCCGGTACAGATTGGGCATATATGCTGAAAGAAGTACAAGAATGTTTTGTCAACATAGCCAAAGAAATAGCCAAACGTGAGTTATTATTAATCGTGACTCCCGAGCCCGAAGAAGTAAAGAAACAGATAGTGGCTACCGTAAACATGGACAATGTCCGCTTTCTGAAATGTGAGACAAACGACACATGGGCACGCGACCACGGAGCTATCACCATGATAGATACCGGCAACCCTTCCCTGCTCGACTTCACATTCAACGGCTGGGGATTGAAGTTCGCCTCCGAACTGGATAATCTGATTACCGGACAGGCTGTAAAAGCCGGAGCGCTGAAAGGCCAGTATATAGACTGTCTTGACTTCGTTCTCGAAGGAGGTTCCATCGAGAGCGACGGTATGGGAACACTGCTTACCACCACCGAATGCCTGCTCTCTCCCCACCGGAACGGTAAACTGAATCAAGTAGAGATAGAAGAATATCTCAAATCAACTTTCCACCTGCAGAAAGTCCTCTGGCTGGATCACGGTTATCTGGCCGGCGATGATACCGACAGTCATATCGACACCTTGGCACGCTTCTGTTCCACCGACACCATTGCCTACGTGAAATGCGACAATACCGAAGACGAACATTATGAAGCACTGCATGCCATGGAGGAACAATTAAAAACATTCCGCACATTGGCAGGAGAGCCCTATCGCCTGCTGGCTTTGCCAATGGCAGACAAGATAGAAGAAGACGGTGAACGACTGCCTGCTACCTATGCCAACTTTCTGATTATGAATGATGCAATTCTTTACCCCACCTATCAACAGCCGGATAATGACCGGAAGGCGGGAGAAGTATTACAACAAGCATTCCCTAAACATCAGGTCATCGGGATTGATTGTCGGGCATTGATCAAGCAACACGGTTCTCTGCATTGCGTCACCATGCAGTATCCGTCAGGTGTTATCCAATAACGGACATTTCAGTAGTATATTAAATAATTATTCATCATGAGAAAGATAAAAGTAGGATTAATCCAACAATCCAATACTGCAGATATTCGGGTCAACCTGATGAACCTCGCTAAAAGCATTGAAGCCTGTGCTGCTCACGGAGCACAACTGATCGTGCTGCAGGAGTTGCACAATTCACTTTATTTCTGCCAGACAGAAAATACGCATCTGTTTGACCTTGCCGAGCCTATCCCCGGACCATCTACAGGTTTCTACTCTGAACTGGCAGCAGCTAATAAGGTAGTGCTTGTTGCTTCACTCTTTGAAAAACGCGCACCGGGCCTATATCATAACACAGCTGTCGTTTTCGACCGTGACGGAAGTATTGCCGGAAAATATCGGAAAATGCACATTCCCGATGATCCTGCCTATTACGAAAAGTTTTATTTCACCCCCGGAGATATAGGTTTCGAACCGATTCAGACATCCTTAGGCAAACTGGGAGTACTGGTATGCTGGGATCAATGGTATCCGGAAGCTGCCCGTCTGATGGCTCTGAAAGGGGCTGAACTTCTAATTTATCCTACCGCCATCGGCTGGGAAAGTAGCGATACGGACGACGAAAAAGCCCGCCAACTCAATGCGTGGATAATCTCCCAACGTGCTCATGCAGTAGCAAACGGTCTTCCGGTTATCTCTGTCAACCGTGTAGGGCACGAGCCCGACCCTTCCGGTCAAACGAATGGCATACAGTTTTGGGGAAACAGCTTCGTAGCCGGACCGCAAGGAGAGTTTCTGGCACAGGCAAGCAACGATCATCCTGAAAACATGGTAGTTGAAATAGACATGGAACGTTCGGAGAACGTTCGCCGCTGGTGGCCCTTCCTCCGTGACCGTCGAATTGATGAATATGACGGACTCACCAAACGTTTTTTGGATTAACGAGCAGAATCACAATTGATCACCGATAGAAATAATACAAGAGGTCCACAAGAGTAAAAGCCTGAATAGCAACTCTTGTGGACCTCCGTATTATATCCTTTTTTATTGGAAAGTAATCTTCTTATTAGCAATAAAGTTGGCAGCTCCGTAAATAAACAATCCAAGGAACTGGGCCAGATATTCATTGACATCCAGACCTTCTACCAACAAAATAAGGAATAAAAACTGCGCAGTGTAAGCAACCCCGAAAGCAGAACAGAAGAACAGTATCTGTTTCCAGACATTGTTCTTTCTTTTTTCTACGGGGAATATCCAATACTTGCACCAGATAAAGTTATGAATCTGGGCTATAATATACGCAGTTACATTAGCCACCATATAGTCACCTTCGAATGACATTTCTCTCATCATCAGCCACACAACAAGGGCCATGATCAAAGCATTCATCGTTCCGATTACTATAAAGCGAAATATGCGCACTGATTCTTTCATTTCACAACAAGTTCGTCGTTATTCATTCGTATCATGTACTGCTGGACGATTGCTTTCAGCTCATCTTCCATCGACTGTTGCACATCAATCTGTCCCAGAAGATTATGTTCCAGCAACTTATCCGTTTTAAACGCATACATGGCTACGGCGTTCCGGCCATCAAACTGCAATAAATAGTCACCTTTAAAGAATTGATATATTCCATTGATATAATTTACGGCATACGTATCTTCAGCAGGCGTATTCAATAAGTCACACCCGAAGGAAACAAATGGTTTATCATACCCTAAATACCCCAATACAGTAGGCATAATATCAATTTGTTGTGCTATCACATCTTTACGGAAACCTTTCAAATTACTTCCCGGCTGATAAAACACTACAGGAACAGAGAATAACCCGCTTTCCGTCTCATACTCCGGACGTTCCGGCGAGTTGGTATGATCTGCTGTAAATACGAACAGCGTATTTTTATACCACGGTTCTTTCGAAACCTTTTCAAAGAACAACTTCAAGGCATGATCCGTGTATCCGATGCACTGACGAATAGCTTTATTCCCTTTCGGGAAAACGCCTTCGTATTCTGCCGGAACTGCAAACGGATGATGGGAAGAAAGGCTGAACAACGCAGCTGCAAAAGGCTGCTGAAAGCCAGATAAAGTATTGCCAAAGAACTGGAAGAATTTCTCATCCCAAATTCCCCAATGCCCGTCAAAATCCTTGTTACCCGGATTAGCCTCATTATATTCCGTACGACCAAAGTAATTAGTGTACCCTGCCGTACGTGCAAAAGCTTCAAATCCCATAGAGCCATTGTCCGCCCCGTGGAAGAAAGCGGTGTAATATCCTTTTTTGCCCAACTCCCCGCCTATACTGGATACCGTGTTCAAAGAAGATGGTGTCAGAAAGAACGGTTCTATAAACATCGGGATACCTGACAATACGGAAGGCATTCCGTCGATACTCTTCATACCATTGGAGAATGAGTATTTAAAAGTCAGACCTTCAGCCATCAACGAATCTAGGAAAGGCATATATCCCTTATAGGTTCCATTGTCCAGTTCTTCATTCAAAAAGCCGCTATTCTCTTTGCTAAAGCTCTCCAGAATAAAAACAACCACATTCAACGGCCTGAATTTCACACTATCCGCAGGCATATGCACCGGCGTGTACAAAGCTTCCATCTTCTCTTTATCGAAATACTGAGGTATGGCAAATGAGGTCTTTCCAAACGTGCGGAAGACAGAAAAAGGGGTATTCAGTACGATTCCCGTCTCCATCGGCCGGTCTACATACTTATTGGCGTTGCTGATTGTGATTGGACGCACCATGCCGGTAAATCCGCCACGCATTCCGCCGATACACAAGTACACTCCAAGCCCCAAAGTAAGCAAATGAACCGCATAATAAACTGGCATACGCTCTACCTTTACCGGCTTCGGCTTACGATACAACTTAAATAAAGCATAACCAAAAGCAATGGCAAACAACGTCAGATACCAGTGATTCAATAATTCTGTCCCTATAATACCTCCCAGATTCCCTTCATTCTTAAATTCGCTGAATACGGACGCAGTCGTTCTTCGATGGGTATATTGGAAATAAACCGTATCCATCAGGTTCATAATAATGACAATCAGGTTGGTTGTCACAAAAATCCCCTTTGTAATCTTCTGATATATTACATTTTCTTTATAATGAAGCGGAATCAGCATCAGGAAAATATACAGAAGATTCGTATAAAGAATGGCAGAAGTATCAAAAAGGAATCCTCCCTCGAACATTCTCCAGATTCGTCCGGCTGAAAGATCGGAAAAAGCCTTCAGATTTTCTATCAGAAAAATGACACGACAGAGAATAAAGCACCCCATCACTAATAATAAATTAATTATGAGTGACAGGGTGGTATTATAAAGAGAACGATATTTGTTCATCGTTTACTTATTTTCTTTGATATCAACGATCAGGTTGAGTTCGTCAAGTTGAGTCTGATCAATTTCAGACGGTGCATCCAACATTACATCGCGTCCTGAGTTATTTTTCGGGAATGCGATACAGTCACGGATAGAATCCAGACCGGCGAAAAGAGACACCCAACGGTCAAGACCGTATGCCAAACCACCGTGAGGAGGTGCACCATACTTGAAGGCATTCATCAGGAAGCCAAACTGAGCCTGTGCCTTCTCCGGTGTGAAGCCAAGGATTTCGAACATTCTGGCTTGCAACTGGGCATCGTGAATACGGATAGATCCTCCACCGACTTCCACGCCGTTGACAACCATATCATAAGCATCGGCACGCACAGCAGCCGGGTCAGTATCCAGCAATGGAATATCTTCTTCTTTCGGATGCGTAAACGGATGGTGCATAGCCATCAGACGGCCTTCTTCCTCGCTCCATTCGAACATTGGGAAGTCAATCACCCAAAGGCAAACAAACTTATTCTTATCACGCAATCCCAGTTGAGAACCCATTTCCAAACGGAGTTCACAAAGTTGCTTACGTGTTTTCATCACGTCGTCGCCGGAAAGAATCAGAATCAAATCACCCGGTTTAGCGCCAAATGCTTCCTTCATCTGTTGCAGCACTTCCTGTGTATAGAATTTGTCTACACTTGATTTCACCGTACCGTCTGTTTCTACACGAGCATACACCATACCTTTCGCACCAATCTGCGGTTTCTTGACGAATTCGGTCAAGGCATCGAGTTGTTTACGAGTATAGGTAGCAGCCCCTTCCGCACAGATACCGCCAACGTATGCGGCATTATCGAATACAGAGAAACCATGACCTTTCATGATGTCCATCAGTTCGACGAACTTCATGCCGAAACGCAAATCCGGTTTGTCGCTGCCATAATATTTCATGGCATCAGCCCAAGGCATACGCTGGAACGGTTCAGTCAGTTCAACACCCCGAAGAGTCTTGAACAGATGTTTGGCCATTTCTTCGAAAGTAGAAATGATGTCTTCCTGTTCTACGAAACTCATTTCACAGTCAATCTGTGTAAATTCCGGTTGACGGTCGGCACGCAAGTCTTCGTCACGGAAACATTTTGCAATCTGGAAATAACGGTCGAAACCGGAAACCATCAGTAACTGTTTCAGTGTCTGCGGAGATTGCGGAAGTGCATAGAATTGTCCCGGATTCATGCGTGAAGGTACCACGAAGTCACGTGCACCTTCCGGAGTAGAACCGATCAGCACAGGAGTTTCTACCTCTATAAAGCCCAGACTATCAAGATACTTACGTACTTCGATTGTCATCTTATGACGTAATTCCAGATTAGAGCGTACGGCATTACGACGCAAATCCAGATAACGGTATTTCATACGAATATCATCACCACCGTCCGTATTATCCTCAATTGTGAACGGAGGAGTCATGGCGGTGTTCAGAACGTTCAGTTCGGAAACGATAATTTCAATATCTCCGGTAGGGATGTTTGCATTCTTGCTGAAACGTTCATTCACTGTTCCTGTGATCTGAATCACGAATTCACGACCCAGTTTATTGGCACGGTCGCAAAGTTCAGCATTAATTTCTTCATTAAAAACCAACTGGGTAATACCGTAACGGTCGCGAAGGTCAATGAAAGTCATACCTCCCATTTTACGGCTGCGCTGTACCCATCCAGACAGCGTGATTTGTTTATTTACATCGGAGATTCTCAGTTCTCCACATGTGTGCGTTCTGAACATATTTTCTAATATTTATGATATTTTTCGTTAAGTAGCTTGCAAAAGTACACAATAAATCAGAAATCGGCATTTATTTCAGACTTTCTTTGTCAGCTTTTTCAATATTTTCTTGTTTTTATCTGTTATATTGTCCACAATCGCCTCGTTAATCAGTTTTATTCCGTTCACATATTCCTGTGCTCTTTGAAGAACGTTGGCCGCATCTTTTTCTTCTGTCTTCGGCACAACTACACGCAGTCCGCTTTTAATAAGTTCGATATTCACATCCGCCTCCGTCTCCATCGGGTCACCGTCAAAATGCACGACTCCCGGCACAGCCCGTCGAATACACAACTTCTTACAACGGAATGTCTTGATCCGACTGTTCTGATCAATAGTTTTATTAAATAACTGGAAAGCAAGAGAGGGTACATCCAAAACGGTAAAAGGCTCGAGGATGGTCACATCTAGCAAACCATCCGTCAATGTGGCTTGCGGAGCTATATATGCATTGTTTCCATATTGCGACGCATTTCCGCAGGCAATAAGGAAAGCTTTATACTTGCTGACTCCGTTTTCCGTTTCCAGTTCATATGTTTCGGGCTGATATTTAAGACTTTCCTGCAGCGTCTTTTCAAGATAAGTCAATAGTCCGCGCTTTCCGGCATGAGCAAATTTCAAACTGACAAATGCATCAAACCCTACTCCACAAGTACAGAAAAAGTCCGTACCATTAATCTTACCATAATCTATGGTATCCAGACATCCCTCATTGAGCACTTCCAGTGCCTTCTTAGGTTCCATAGGTATATGCAGATGCCGCGCCAGTCCATTCCCCGATCCGCAGGGAATAATTCCCAATGCGGTATCAGTATGTACCAGCGAACGAGCTATTTCATTAATTGTTCCGTCCCCCCCGATAGCCACAACGATGTCAGCTTTCTCTTCCGCAGCTTTGGCAGCTATCTCTACTGCATGACCGGCTCTTTCCGTATACACTACTTCCCAAGTGTATCTCGCCTTATCAATTTTTTCATCCAGCAAGTTAAGAATCAATTCTTTACTTTGTGTTCCCGAAATAGGATTGACGACGAATATTATTCTTTTCATTCTTTCGTTCATGCTAATCTTTGTCAATTGTAGACGACAAAAGTAATACAAATATATTAAATTTTGATCTATTAGAGGTTTCTAATCTCATGGGAGCAACTTTTTTCTTTTAAAAAGAACAGATAAAAGCAAATTTTGTTATCTTTGCCCCCTGTTTTAAACACTTGTTAAGATAAAAGGAAATTAGATCATCAGCGAATGATCTGAGTATGAGTATAATAAATTATAATTCATGGGATTATTACAAGAGAAGTTAGCTAAGTACGACCTGCCACAGAAATTTATGGCACAGGGCGTTTACCCATATTTCCGTGAGATTGAGGGAAAGCAGGGTACAGAAGTAGAAATGGGCGGACAACATGTGTTAATGTTCGGGTCCAATGCATACACTGGCCTTACGGGAGATGAAAGAGTGATTGAAGCAGGTATCAAAGCCATGCGCAAATACGGTTCCGGTTGTGCCGGTTCACGTTTTCTGAATGGTACGCTCGATCTTCATGTTCAACTTGAAAAAGAACTGGCTGCCTTTGTTGGCAAGGATGAAGCACTTTGCTTCTCTACCGGTTTTACGGTTAATTCCGGAGTTATCTCATGCCTGACCGACCGAAATGATTATATAATATGTGATGATCGTGACCATGCCTCTATCGTAGATGGTCGTCGTCTCTCCTTCTCACAGCAATTAAAATATAAACACAACGATATGGCGGATCTGGAAAAGCAACTTCAGAAGTGCAATCCGGATTCAGTGAAACTGATCATAGTAGATGGTGTATTCTCTATGGAAGGTGACTTGGCAAACCTACCCGAAATCGTTCGCCTGAAACATAAATATAATGCTACTATCATGGTAGACGAAGCTCACGGTCTGGGTGTATTCGGAAAACAGGGACGTGGTGTATGCGACCATTTCGGTCTGACACACGAAGTAGACTTGATCATGGGTACTTTCAGTAAGTCGCTGGCCTCTATCGGCGGTTTTATCGCTGCTGATTCTTCTATCATCAACTGGCTGCGACACAATGCACGTACTTATATCTTTAGTGCATCCAACACTCCGGCTGCAACAGCAGCTGCTTTGGAAGCTCTTCATATCATCCAGAACGAACCGGAAAGACTGAACGCTCTGTGGGAAGCAACCAACTATGCTCTGAAACGTTTCCGTGAAGCAGGCTTCGAGATCGGTGCTACCGAATCTCCTATCATTCCTCTTTATGTACGCGATACGGAGAAGACTTTCATGGTTACTAAGTTAGCTTTCGACGAAGGCGTATTCATCAATCCGGTTATTCCGCCGGCATGTGCTCCGCAAGACACATTGGTACGCGTGGCATTGATGGCTACTCATACCAAAGAACAAATAGACAGTGCTGTAGAAAAGTTAGTGAAAGCTTTCAAGGCTTTAGACCTTTTGTAAGCAGCATCTCTGAAAAGCTATAAAAAAAGCTACTTTCCGAAAGACAAATCATCTGGAAAGTAGCTTTTTTAATTCTACAGCAACAGAAATTACTTCTGCTTTGCGTACCGAATTTCCATTCCTTGATTATCCAGAACCAAAGAGTCAGCCGTCAGTCTCTTGATATCCATCGTATCCACAAATTCAATCGTCTGGCCATTACCGATACTTTTTCCAGTCAGAATCAGTTTAGTTCCTTCCTGTTTCCAGCTTTCATAAACCAAGGTAGCCATATTGACAGAAGAAGCAACGCCTCCTTCTTCCATCTTAATACCTTGTACTTGTCCTTCCATACCTGGCACGGGTTCTACCCATGAGCCAACAATTGAGGCTGAGTTACCTCCACATGCAGCCAATAAACCCATCAACAGAGTTGCTGCCAACATTTTCTTTTTCATTCTGTAGTTCTGATTAGATTATTAATTAGTCATTAGTCCGATCCGCCTTCTTCCCTACTACAATCACTTTCTTTGCAGTTGGTATCGTATTCGATCCCGGCTCTTCCTCTTCTTCTATGTAATTCACCTGTACGGTGTCTCCCAGTTCGAAGCCACCGACTTCACTCGGTTCCTGATCCATCGTACTGACGAACACTGTATCTCCTTTCGAAGTAACCAACATAAAATTATTCATCGAAGCATCTTCTACTACCCCGAAGATTGTTTTCTCATCTTCTGTAGGAGCAACAGCCAGACTATCATCCATAGTATCCTGCTCTTGTCCCGCAGTCTGTTCGCTCTTTGATTGACAAGCACTTATCACACCAACCAAAACAGCAAACAATAAAAAAACTCTCATTTTGTTCATATGCTTTTTATTTGAGATAAAACTTAGAATATTGCAAAGGTAATTTTTAAAATTGTTTTTCCCATGAACCTGCTTAAAATTAATTGAAATAAGGCATTAAAAGTTTTTCTATACTGGCACACGCTCATTACAAAATAATGATACATATATAATTATACAAAACGTAAAACAAGGATAAGACAGACAAAACAGGAATATGTTAAATACTATTTTACGCTCATTCCGATCAAATACACAATATATTAATAATCAAATAAATAATAGACAAATTAAGGATATATTCAGATAAGTTCATGGAGAACTTGGTAGCAGATTTTAGAAAAATAAGCTTTCATCTTTTGAAAATTTAAGGTTTACAAATATTGAATGATTTTCTTTGCTTTGTTGGCGACAAAAATAGTTATATTTTTCAGAAATACGCTATAAATTGATGCTTTTTTTTTAAGTTATTTCTTCGTTTACCCTATCTTTTCCTTTTATAATTCTGATAAAGTAATATTTCAGGAGGTATTTGAAATTAATATGTACTCATAATACTCATCCCACCAAGTTCTCCATGAACTTATACCGCCTTAGAGTTTACTAAATTCTATATTTCACAACCTAATTTTTAATCAAAAATCAACACATAATCAATGCCTATGGAAATATTACAGTATTATGATTTACTATCCCTATCGTTTACAAACAAAACCGGTAAACTAGTTATTATTTTAAAATCAAAATTATGAAAAACATTTTATTTACTTCAAACAAAGTGCACACAACCGCGCGAATCGGTGTTCTGTTCTTTTCTTTATGTTTTTCTCCACTCATAAATGCCGGCAATGCGGAAAAGCCGATGAATGGCATAGAGAGTTCAGAAACAACGCAACAAAATAAGATTAAAATAACAGGAGTAGTAACAGACAGCAAAGGAGAATCTATCATCGGAGCCAATGTTGTAGTAAAAGGACAATCAAACGTCGGAGCAATAACCGATGTGGAAGGACGTTATCAGATTATGGTTCCTTCCGACAATGCTATTTTGCAAGTATCATACCTTGGATACGTAACCGAAGAAATAAAAGTAAAAGGACGCCGCAACATCAATGTGATGCTGAACGAAGACTCCAAAGCGCTGGATGAAGTTGTAGTAGTCGGCTACGGACAGCAGAAAAAGGAAAGCGTAGTCGTTTCTATGAGTTCCATCAAACCAAAGGATATCGTTGTCCCTTCGCGAAGCCTGAATAACAGTCTTGCCGGACAAGTCGCCGGTTTGATTGCAGTACAACGTTCGGGTGAACCCGGATATGATAACGCAGAGTTTTGGATTCGAGGCGTAAGTACCTTTGCGGGTGGTACATCTCCACTGGTACTTGTGGACGGTGTACCCAGAAGCATGAGTGATATTGAACCCGACGAAATCGAAACGTTTTCGGTTTTGAAGGATGCCGCTGCAACAGCCATTTATGGTGCCGAGGGAGCCAATGGTGTAGTACTTGTCACTACCAAACGCGGACGTGTAGAGAAGGCAAAGATTTCATTCAAGACAGAACACACCATTTCTTCCCCCACCCGTCTTCCCGAATTCGTTGGTTCGGCCGACTATCTGGACCTGTTCAACGAAGCACTCCATAATGATGGGGAATTACCGCAGTTTTCGGATGACTTAATTGCACATTACCGGAACAATGACGATCCGGACCTATATCCAAATACCAACTGGATCGACAAAATGTTACGTAAAAACACATTCACACACAGATATACCTTGAATGTACGTGGAGGTACAGAAAAAGCAAAATACTTTGTTTCGGCAGCATATTACAACGAAAGTGGTATTTTCAAAGGAAGTCCTACCAAACAATATAATACAAACATCGGCATCGACCGTATCAATCTTCGTTCAAATATTGATATGAACGTATCAAGCACTACAACTGTAGGAGTTGACCTCGCACTTCAGTATCTGGTTAATAATTATCCGGGAACAGGAACTGCCAATATATTCCGTTCCATGCTGATTACTCCTCCTTATACATTTCCGGCTGTATACAGTGATGGTACTGTTTCAACCTACTCACAGGAACGTGACGCTAACATGCGCAACCCGTACAACTTATTGATGAACTCCGGATACGCCAAAGAATACCGTACTGCCATTCAATCCAAAGTTTATGTAGACCAGAAACTGGATTTTATCACCAAAGGTTTGTCTGTACGCCTGAACGCAAGTTATGACTATGATAGTGAAATGATCGTTCGCCGTGAATATAATCCGACAAGATATCATGCTACGGGACGCGACGAAAACGGCAATCTATTATTTGCCACAGTCGTATCCGGAAACCCTGAATTGCAGGACCCTAAGAATAGTGCGACAAGCGCAACCAAGAAGATTTACATAGATGCTGCCATCAACTATAAACGTACGTTCGACCAGCACGAAGTAGGTGCCATGCTATTGTACATGCAAAAGGAAACCCAATATCACAATGTAGCACTTCCCTATCGTAAGCAAGGTCTGGTAGGACGTTTAACTTACGGTTACGGCGGACGCTATTTCATTGAAGGCAACTTCGGATACACCGGTTCGGAAGCATTTGCTTCGGGCAACCGTTTCGGTTTCTTCCCGGCAGTAGGTCTTGCCTACTACATTTCCAATGAGTCTTTCTACCCGGAAGTAATCAAAAAGTATGTCCCCAAACTCAAATTAAGAGCCTCTGTCGGACGTGCCGGTAACGACAATACAGGAGGAACCCGTTTCTTGTACCGTCCGACCTACAAAATGGATGCCGGAGGTTTTACGCAAGGTTACAATGATACCGGAGGCGGTCTGAACGGTATCGGCAACGGCATCATAGAAGGACGTTTTGCAGCTCCTTACTTGGGATGGGAAGTAGAAGACAAACAAAACTACGGTTTCGATATCGGCTTGTTTGACAACCGTCTTGAAGTTATCTTTGATTACTTCGATTCTACCAGAAGCCAGATTCTGCTGCAACGTCAGACTGTTCCCCAGCTTGGCGGTCTGAGAGACGATCCGTGGCAAAACTTCGGTAAGGTTCGCAACAGAGGTGTTGACATGTCTGTGAACGCTCATCAAAATATAGGCAAGGTAAAACTTAGCGCAAGAGGTACATTCACATTCACCCGCAATAAAATTCTGGAATATGATGAACTTCCTCCAAAGTATGACTACCAAGCTATTACGGGCAAACGTGTCAGTGATAAAGATAATCTCTATTACATCGCAGAACGACTTTATACCGAAGACGACTTTACCGTAAGCACCAACGCTAACGGTCTGAAGACTTATAAACTCCGTTCGGAAATTCCACAACCAACCTTAGGCGGACTCCTTGGTCCCGGTGACATCAAATATACCGACGTCAATGGAGACGGAATCATCGACTCTTATGACCGTGTAAGAGGAATCGGTCATCCGGAAACTCCGGAAATTATCTACGGATTCGGTTTAAATGCCGAATCATTAGTGTCCCATTAAAATTGGGACGAATTAAAAATTAAACAACCTTGGC
>OKWJ01000707.1_pt1 | contig 35016 bp, 48 predicted proteins | sample 1607121 | NCBI WGS metagenome assembly OKWJ01 (sample SAMN04414080, study PRJEB24778) | human gut metagenome | material: faecal | host: Homo sapiens | reverse complement strand
ACAAGATTTCAAGGTTCCGGAGGCCGTTGATTTCCGGAAAAAGGTGGAGCAATTTTTGACGGGTAATAATGCTATCGAAATAAAGCGCAAGGACAACGAATTTTTGTCTTATGTAGATGAGTATATAAAAACCTGTGATAAGTCCGTAGAAACGATAAAATCATACAAAACGGCATTAAATAGTCTGAGAGAATTTGAGAAAGTAAAAAAGAAGACATTTTCGTTCGATGATATTACTTTGAAGTTTGCGGAAGAGTATAGAAAATGGCTGTTGGATGCAGATTACTCCCGGAACTATATTGGGACGTTATTTAAAAATTTGAAATTTTTCATGAAACATGCTAGAGAGGTGGGAAAGTTGCATGATAACACGGATTATGAAAAATTTAAAGTGGAGGCGGAAGTTGCAGACACGATTGCTTTATCAGAGATTGAGCTTTTACGACTTCATAGATTGGTAATTGATGAAGATTTGGTAAAGCGGGCCAGTAATGATGAACGATTGCATAACATTCGAGCCAGAATACGAGCTTGGGATAACGTGCGTAAAAAGTTTTTGATCGGGGCGTTTACTGCAATGCGAGTGTCTGATTTTAATCGTATACAAGATTATAATATTCAAGACGGGATTATAACGATATTACCCAAAAAGGGAGCTTCTATCCGTAAGCCGGAACCCGTGAAAATACCCATGCACCCGGTGATACAAGAGATATTGGCGTCAGGATTCGATTTGAGCTGTAAGGTTAGCGAACAATATTTGAATAAACAGATAAAGGTATTATGTCGATTAGCTGGAATCGTTGGTGATACCGTTGTCTACCGGACAGAAGGAGGGGTGTTAAAAGAGTTCGTGAAGCAAAGATGGGAGCTTGTTTCGACGCACACCGCACGACGTTCTGGTGCCACGAATTTTTACAAGCAAGGAATTCCTAAACGGTCCATCATGTTACTCACCGGGCATAAGTCCGAGAAACAATTTGATGCATACGTGAAATTATCAGCCGAGGAAAATGCTAAGGCATTGATGGAGGGTGATTATTTTAATAAAGCTGACACGTCAACGGAATGGATGTTTCGTCAAATTGAGAATGAAAATAATTAGCATGAAATTGTGTAGTAGCATTACTATTTTTTCATGGTTGTATTTATAGCTTCCGTTTTGTTGATATTGAAAGTGTTAACTAAAAAAAATGTGATAGTGTCGAACATAAGTATGTGAATCAAAAATTTCTTCTTAGATTTGTCTGTAATTTTTATTAAGAAAGTAATGAGTTTGCATAGTGATATAGGAGTAATTGATTTGTTCTGTGGAATAGGGGGGCTTAGCCATGGAATGTTTCAGAAGGGGTTTAATATTATTGCGGGATTTGATATTGATGCAACTTGTCGTTATGCTTATGAAACTAATAATAAGGCTAAATTTTTATATCAAGATATAAAAAACGTAACAGCGGAGCAAATAAATTTACTTTTTGGTAAATACCCTGTTCGAGTATTAGCTGGGTGTGCGCCATGTCAGCCTTTTTCTTCTTATGCTTTTAAGAAGAAGGAAAAAGATAAAGATAAATATGATTTGTTGTACGAATTTGGGCGATTAGTTGTAAACGTTTTGCCAGAAATAGTTACAATGGAAAACGTGCATCAAATATTGTCATTTAAGCAGAAACCCGTCTTACAAGATTTTATTAATAATTTGAAAACTAATGGATATTGGGTTTCTGTAAATAAAGTTTTTTGTCCAGATTATGGTATCCCCCAAACTCGGAAAAGATTAGTTTTGATCGCTTCTAGATTGGGGCCAATACAGTTGATTGAAAAAACGCATACTCCGGAAACCTATCTAAATGTTAGGGATATAATAGGTAATTTACCTCCACTAAAAGCAGGAGAAATTTCTGTTGATGACCCATTACATACGGCTCGATCTTTATCCTTGATAAATCTAAAAAGGATTCAAGCAACTCCTTATGGCGGAAGTTGGAAAGATTGGCCGGAAAATCTAAAATTGGAATGTCATAAAAAAGTTACAGGAAGATCGTATGGCAGTGTCTATGGAAGAATGGTTTGGGAGAAACCAGCTCCTACAATGACGACATTATGTACTGGATTAGGAAATGGGCGATTTGGGCACCCGGAGCAAGATCGGGCTATCTCTTTAAGAGAGGCTGCTTTATTTCAGACATTTCCGATGAATTATCAATTTTTTTCTTCTAAAGAAAATATTTCTTTGACTAAAGCATCTCGATATATAGGGAATGCTGTTCCCCCAAGATTAGGCGAAGTTATTGCAGAAAGTATAATAGAACATTTAAAGTGTTATGGCAAAGTATACAATGACATTAGACCTTAATGTGTTGAATCATCTAGGGTTAAATTTATATAGTAATACACCTGCTGTATTGTCGGAGGTCGTGGCTAATAGTTATGATGCAGATGCATTAAAAGTTGAGATAACAATTTTGCCAAATGATGACAAAATCATTATTGTTGATGATGGGAATGGAATGCGATTAAATGAATTGAATGAAAAATTTCTTCGTGTGGGGTATCAAAAGAGAAATAATGGGGAAGCTTTTTCTCGCACTTTCCATAGGCCAGTCATGGGACGTAAAGGAATTGGTAAATTATCCTTACTTTCTATTGCGGATACAATTGAAATTCATTCCATTGTTGAGGGAGAAGAGGGAAATGCCTTACGATTATCTAAGACTGCGCTAGAACATGAAATTGAATGTAATAATGGTGTATATGAGCCAGAGGATATCCCTTTTATAGGTTTTGATAAGACACATGGAACAAAGATTGTGATATCGGATTTTCAGAAAAATATTAATAGGACTCCTTCATATTTAAGGACACGTTTGGCTAAGAGATTTGTTGTTAATGCAGGAAAAAATCCATTCCAAATTTTTTTGGATGGCGAGGAAATAACTTTGAATGATAGACAATTTTTTAAGAAGGTTGAGTTTTTGTGGCCAATAGGAGAGTTTGACAAAACTATTTTGGATGCCTATCCTTTTATAAAAAAACAGAATCTTTTAGAATCTAATGTGGCGGGAGAGTATAAGATATCGGGGTGGATTGCAACGGTTGATAAACCCAGCGATTTGAAAACAGATGGGGATAATAATAATAAGATTAGTATAATTTGTAGGGGAAAGTTAGCGCAAGAGGACATATTGTCATTTTATAATGAGGGGGGCATATATGCTAGTTATTTAATAGGGGAGGTTCATGCTGATTTTTTAGATGCAGATAACGAGAAAGATATAGCAACAAGCAATAGACAACAATTTAATGAAAATGATGGGCGTTTCCAGAAATTGAATGCCCATGTTTATTCCCTGTTGAAAAGCATTCAAAAGCAATGGACTAATTTACGCAATGAAGGTGCTAAAGATAAGGCAATAAGTGAAATACCTGTTCTTTCAGAGTGGTATAACTCGTATAAGGGAGATGCTCAGATGTCAGCTAAAAAATTGTTTGCTACAATTGAAAACCTTCATTTTGATAAAGATATTGAGAAGAAGAGAGAAATATATAAATTTGGAATATTAGCTTTTGAACGTTTAAGAGTTGCTGATAAGTTATCTGAATTGGATTTTTTACCTGATTATAGTTTAGAACATTTTGGACGAATATTTTCAGATATTCAAGATATTGAAGCAACTCTTTATTACGATATTGCAAGTCAGCGAGTAGAAATAATAAATAAAATTTCAGAATGCTGTGATGCAAACGACAAAGAACGAGTTATCCAAAATTATTTGTTTGATAATTTGTGGTTATTAGATGCATCATGGGATAGGGCTACAAGAGGTTCCGAAAGATTGGAGCAATCTGTTACAAAAGAATTTGATGCGGTGAGCAGAACCTTAACTGATGAAGAGAAGAAAGGGCGGATAGATATAAGGTATAGAACTTCTGCAGGTAAGCATATTATTATTGAATTGAAAAGGTATAAGACGACCTATAAATTGGATGTTTTTGATTTAGCAAAACAAGTTAATAAATATGTAAAAGCATTGGAGAAGTGTTTGAAGAGTGTGGGAAATTCAAATCCTTTTGTTGAGGCTATTTGTATTGTGGGGGGAGATGCTTTTGATGATATCAATGAGGCTAATTCTCATTTGAACTCTGTTAAAGGAAGGATAATGACTTATGATGAATTGATAGATCAAGCATTGAATAGTTATCGTGATTATTTAGAAGAAAATAAAGAAGTTGGAAGAATTAGAAAATTGATTGAAAAATTGTAAGTCAAGATAGTTTTTTATGATCATAATTTGAAAGAGAACGTTTAAACGCTCTCTTTTTTTGTTTAACATGGAAAATATTTCATCAAAATAGTTTGTTACCAACAAACTATTTTGTATATTTGTATTGTCAAACTGCGGGTGACTCCGCTTAAATCTTAGTTCTATGACAAGCTTGTTAGAAGCTATCGAAGAGATAGCAAAACAGAGTCCGGATGGATTCACGGTTGACCTGACAACCTTAAAAAAGGTCACAAAAGGTATTTCAGTTGCCTATCTTGAAACTCAAAACAGTTTTGGAGATGAAGGACTGAAAAAAGTTCTTGAACATGCTGAAAAGCACGAAAAAACAGTAGGAGGGTGGTTGAATGAGGATGATGGGTATTTCTACTACGATTCTGTGAAAATTTATTTCGATCGGGAAGAAGCGATTCGAGCCGGACGAGAAAATAAGCAGATCGCAATTTTTGACATCGGCAATCTTGAACTTATCAAGTTGTGAACCGGAGGGCTTCGGCCCTCCATTTAAAAAAAATACTATGAAAAACATTGAGTTGTTGCCCATCTCGGAAGAGGCTAAAAGGAGATTAAACGAGTTTGCCACTCAGTACAAACGTTTCGCTCACATAATCGTGGAAATTGTTTCTTTTAATGAAGGACGGTTGATCGTTCGTGTTGAGCAAAAGGATTTAGTAAACGGCAAAATGTTGACCAAAAAAGAATTGGCGGATCGTGTCCGGAAAATGTTTGACGGGGAAATCCCGATAGACTGGAAGTTGACGGTTTCGGCGGTAGATTTTGACCGGAAAGACATCGAGGAAATAAATGCCGAATGGATCAAGAACCGGATGAATAAATTGATGTTAAAGGCCAAGCATGTTTGTACTCACACGGGGGTAGATAAATCGACACTTTCGCAAATTTTGAATGAGGAAAAGCCACTAACTAAGTGGCATAAGGTTGCCTTGTATTATTTTTTTAAGTATTATGAGGTTGCGAATTTTGAAGGAAATAAATGTTGATTGTGTTTTAGTATAATTATTAAAGTAAGCAATATGTCAGAAACAACGGTTAAACAATCTAGTGTAACGGCATTTGTAGGGGAGTTAGAAGTACTTGCTAATGGTGTCGTTCACGTAACTAGAGAAAGAATATTTTCTCTGAAAATAGGAGGCTTAGAAATGCGATTTGATTTTATTGAAGATAAGGATGATACAACTATCTCGACTGTAAATAAAATTGAGGGACCTATTTTAACGTGGACTTTGAAAAATTATTTGAATAGTTTAGGTGAAGGAGTTATTGAGCCTGTAAAGTTAGGTCGTTTTATGAACCGGGATTTGTATGCGAGTTTTTACGTGTGGAGTCCAGATTCCAAAAATGGAAGGCGTCTAATTAGTTATGTTGTTTATTTAGGTCAAGAAAGAGCATAGTTATGAGTGAGAATTCTTGGATACCTTATCACGAGGATAAAAAAAAGGATGTTTCTCAATGGAAGAACACGCCTATTGGGCGAATAACGGAAACAATTGGGCGTGGTGAAGATGCGAAAAATTCTCTGATTTATCTAACTTTAAAATGGTCGTTTATTACTGGTGTTGCAATCTCTGTTTTGGTTATGATAGATTGTTGGTTTTTTAGTGGATATGAACAAGAAACAGATGTTGTGGGAGATTTGAGTACGGTTTGGGAAATATTAATTCCTATAATAACTTTAGCTTTGGGATATGCTTTTGGGAAATCTCAAAATTAATATTCTATGTGATTCCGAAATAATAATACTACTTGAATAAAGTGAGCTCGAAATTTCGAACTCACTTATGATGTTTTATAGTAGATTATTTTGTAATATATTTTAATCTCTTGTTGGGTATTAAGGTCGTGAATTTGTGCATGAAATCCCATGATAGCCTGTATGAACTTCCTTTTTTATATTCAATTTTGTTCCATGATGGTGTTACTACCACCCCTCCGATTACGACGCCCCCATGCGTGATGAATTTTCCAGAGAGGGTTGTAATGATTGTGTCTGCTCTTGATGTTATCGTGAACATTAATTTTGCATTTATGTATTTAATTCCATGTGGGCCAGTTGTGATGAAGAAAGCTGAACTATCTATTTTTTCGGGTTCTATCCCTTCTCGTAATAGAATTTTTACAATTTCGTTTAAGGCTTCTTGTTGAGTTTTGTATGTTGTTGTTAATTCGATTGTATTTGATTTTTTCGGGATTTCCAATTTTTGATTATTTTTGTTTTGTCCTAAGCTAGTTGCTACAATTAGACACGTTAAGCTAATAAATAGTAATTTTTTCATGATCCCCTTTGTTATTAGTATTGTGTAAATTTACTACCTAATCGGCTTATAAATAGAATATTTCACCTTGTATATTCGACGAATTTCCTCTGTTTCGTTGGATAAGGTGATTTTTCCTCCCAGTTCGTTGTCGGACCATAGAACGAGTTTTCCGTTTGCCAGTTCGTTGTCCTTGATCCGTTTTATCACGACCATATTCCCGAAAGCAACAACGACAACGCCTGTCGTGAATTTCCAGTTTGCCGGGTCAATTATTTCGCACAGGACTTGTTCCCCGGACACGAGGGTCGGTTCCATGCTATCCCCGTCAACCTCGAAAATTTTTGCTTTCTCGTATTTTATTCCTGGGCGTTTACGGATTTTAATAGTTTCAACCTCGTTCACGTTTGAATCAAAATACGTTTCCGCGAAACTTGCCCGGGCATGAAGTGGCACGAACGGGACTTCTATCCAGTCGGAATTTTCTACTTCCACGGGATGAACGTTCGAAACGTTACCGGATAAAGTGAACGTGTTATCTCCTTTCCCTTCTAAAAGCCATTCTTTATTTATGTTGAATATTTCAATGAATTTTTGTGCGAAATGTGGCAACAAGAACGTTTTCCCCCTTCGAATTTCAGATACGAGAGAGGTGGATGCGCCTATTTTATTGGCAACTTCCGAATATGATGTACCTTGAGTTTTTAGTTGTTCCAGTGCTATAAGGAAACGTTGGGTTACTTCGCTTTTGTTGTATTTGGGAAATAGAACGCTTGTTGATTGTTCTGTAATTGACTCTTTTGAGGTGGTGAACATGGGGGCTTCGCCAAATTCAAGCCATTGGGGATTTACGGAATACGTGTTGCACAAGATGAGTAGGTTTCTTCTTGAAAGACCACTTTTCCCAGTTTCGATCATGGAATATGCATTATTTCCTATACCTAAAACATCTGCTAAGTCCTTTTGTTTTAGCTTTAATTTTGATCTTAATATCTTTAATCTATCAAATATTTCCATTGTATAGAAATTATTTAATTCAAAAATTGAATAAATTGATTTGAAAATTCAATTTTTGAACTCATCTTTGTAAAAACAATCAAAGCAAAATCAAACATATCGTTTGCGATAGCAAACATACAAAGAAAAGTAAAGCAACACAAACGAAAACAAGAAAATACCCTAAACGGGGTACGTGTAAAAAGATGAGTTATGGAGAAAAAATCGACACACGAGATCAAGATTACTTATAATCATTACAAGACAGAACCACCACGTTCTACTTTTATGATTGAGCGAATCATAACGAGTGATGACACGGAAATTTACAAGGACATTCAGTCTGTAGACATGCACGCAAAAGAACAAGCGTCTATTTTTAGCCAATTTGAAAATTGGTTAAATGATTATGTGTCACTTGAACAATGCCAACATGAACAGGCTGTTGTGCTCGAAGATGACAGGAACGTGGAGCTCACGGAAATAACATTGTTAAAGATGTTAAGGAAGAAGTTTCCTTCCACGTTCTGTCGTCTGTCCCCGGACAATATTAGATGGGAATGCAAGAAAGGCGTGAGTATAGAATTGAGATTTCAACGATGTATGACGTTTGATGAACTGAAAACTTTGGAAGAAATGTTGGGCTTGGGGTTTTGTATATCCTTCAATTTTAACCAAGGATTAGGATCGTGTAAGTGATTAGTAAAACAAGTGCAATTATAAAAAGGAAATATGAAATCGGTACGAGAATTTTTACAATTTCTGGGATGTCGAAAGGAACATCCTTCATTATATCTCTCGCCAGTGCTGCACGTTGAAGTTCGGTTCGAAAACTTTGATAAAACTTTTTCAAAAGAGCTGTGTAAGCGTGTAAAACAATACTTAGTGCCAGGATGCCGAGTGTTAGTGCAATCACCGCAGCAAGAAATGCCCAACGAGTACATGGGGGAGTTGCGCCTGATGGATGGAAGGCGATTAATATTCCGAGAAAGGTTGAAGCCACGAGTATCAAGTGGCGGTAAAAAGTCAATTGAGTTTGAAAGGATGTAAACATCACTTTGTTTAGCTCTTCAACGCTTCGCGAGTAATATTCATCAAGATTCATGGCAATAGTTGATTATGGTTTTCTGGAGGCAAATTTAATTAAAAATAGAATATCAAGCGAGTATGATAATAACGGTAGTGCCAGTTGCAACGAGTGACATAAGATATTTTGAAAAAGCTTGCGAGGATGCTAACGTGAGATGTTACAAGTTATCCGGTGATGACGTGGTGACGAATTACAGGGTTATACACAACTTGTTAAGTATGCTTTTCACGCTTGGTTGGATGACAGCAATGTACAAGTATAAAAAATGAAGGACATGGAAAAATCTGGTATATATCAAATCACGGGTGAAGACTTGTTCCGGATAGCGGATCGGTTGATGGTTGACAGGTGTAAGCATATTGAGATTCCTAGCAAGGTGGCTGCTAACATACTGAAAATATCAGTCTCGACTTTGTGCCGGTGGCGAGAGGCCGGGTTCGTGAATGCTGTGAACGAGGTGAAAGAAGGTGGCGCGATGATATTTCGTTTGTCCGATATTTTAACGCTAGATAAGGCGAAAGTTCAATCTGAATACAGGTTATTACATAAATAGCATGGCGAAAAGAGAAAAGAAATATAGTATGGAGCGGAATTTCTTGAAGGAAATGTTGTCCCAGCCTTTTTATAACGAGAAAAGGATTCCGGGCTATAATCATGCTACCGGGCAACTGGATAGTAAACAGATGCCAGCCAAGAGAGGGATGAAAGAATATAATGTTGATTTAAATACTTACTTGTCATGCCAGTAGTGAAACAAGAAAATTGGTTAGATTTTTTACCAAGGGGGACGAAAAAAAAGCTCGCTGGTAAATACGGGGTCACGACAACGGCCGTGACGTATATCCTGCGTAGGGAGGATGTTTTGAATCACCCGGAAATGGTGAAGGAGGCCAGGGAAATAGCGATCGCTAAAATGGAAGAATGTCGTGAACACGCTAACGCCTTGAGTCATGCAATATCTGAGTAGAAGACAAAACGAGATAGCCGGGCTTTTGTCTCTCGGTTACTCGGAAAAGGAGATCGCCTCCCGGCTGAACGTGAGCGTGGACACGGTTCACACTCACAAGAAGAATATTTTCAGGGTGTTGGGTGTTCGAAGTGTCGTTGATTTGGCGAGAGAGATTATTTCCAGGGTGACGGGAATGAATGTTTCCCGGTTGATCCGGGAGAACGTGATAGAGCCTAACGCCTACCGGGTAACACTGATGCTCGTGTTTTTATCGTTGCAATTTGTCGCTATGAATGCCGGGCTTGATTACAGGCGTACAAGGATCACGGTGAAAACCGTGAGAGTTGCACAAACTAGGAGGGGTGATGTATGAAAACACGTGAACGTTGGTTACTTGAAGCTATCGAGGGCGTGTCCCCGTTATTTCGTGCTGCCGGGGTCGAGTTACCCGTGGTAAAAGTATCGGTCGGTTTCCCGCCAACGGGAGGGCTGAAAAAGAACCGACGTGTGTTAGGAGTGTGCTTTCCCAAAACGATGACAAAAGATGATGTCCCGCAAATTTTTATAAACCCGACGGTAGAAGAGATCGAGAGCGAACGAGGTGTTTTGGCGATACTGGTTCATGAACTTGTACACGCTTGCGGGATTCATGGGCATGGTAAAAGCTTTAGAAAGTTGGCCGTGGCAGTTGGGTTAACGGGGCAAATGCGTAGTACGGTTGCCTCTGATTGGCTACTGGACGAGTTGAAAGGTTTGGTGAGAAAGATCGGACCGTTTCCCGGTGCGGCTATCGTGAACCGGATGGATGGGGCGGATTCCCCGATCAAGCGAGATAAATGTAGGATGAATAAATGCATCTGTACGGATTGTGGTTACACGGCAAGGGTAGCGAGAAAATGGCTTGATTTTGGTGCGCCGGTGTGTCCGTGTTGTCACGTGCAAATGAGAACAAGTGAATAATGGCAAGACCGAATAAAAAAGGATTGGACTATTTTCCCGTTGATGTTGACATGTTCGAGGGGGATGACGTGGCGTTGATAACGTCGGAATTTGGTGCGAAGGCTGATTCTGTCCTTATCCGGTTGCTTTGTAGGATTTATAAAAATGGATACTGGTGTAAATGGGGTGACGATGAATGTTCGCTTTTTTGCAAGTTAGCGGGTGGCATCTTTGTTCCGAATCACGTGAAAGAAATTGTCGCCGGGTGTGTTAGGCGGTCGATATTTGATAAATCGGTCTTTAACATGTTTGGCGTGCTTACTTCTAAAGAAATCCAGGAAAAATACCTGCGGGCAACATTAGAAAGGAAAGAAGTGGAGATCGTGGCGGATTACTGGTTGTTGGACATGCCGGAGGGAGACAAGTTTAGCGTTTTTGATGTCGATGGGAATTGTATTAAAAAAATTAATCGACCGAATAACTCGATTAATCGGTCGAATAACTCGAAAAATGATAGTGATGAAAAAGGAGAAATTTTGGAATTCGGGGTAAATCGACCGAATAACGAGGTTAATCGGTCGAATAACTCGATTAATCGACCGAATAATTCACAAAGTAAAGTAAATAGTATTTATACTAAATACTCTTTCGGTGAATTCTGGGATTTGTATGACAAGAAAAGGGGGGATAAGGGGAAAATAGAGAAGAAGTGGATGAAATTGTCAGAAAGGGAGAGAGAGGCGATAATGAAATATATCCCCTTGTACAAGGAGGCTCAACCGGACAAGAAGTTCCGTAAAGATCCTGATACTTTTTTGAACAACAAGAGTTGGAATGACGAATTAATTTACGAGAATAATGGACGACAACAAAAGCAAGCGCAAGCGGTCGACATCGGAAAATATTGACATGTCGTACGACAAGAATGCCGAGGAAATTGTTTTGGGTGGTGTTCTCGGTTTGGAAGGGGCGATTAATGACGTGATCACGATATTGACTCCCGAGATGTTTTACGTGAAGCGTAACCGAATCGTTTACGAGGCAGTTCTAGGGTTAGAAAGGAATAACGATCCCGTTGATATAATCACGGTTTCCGACAAGTTACGCTCTCTAGGGAAACTCGAAGAAGCGGGAAATTATCATTTTCTAGTGACCTTGACGAATCGGGTAGCCGAGGCCGTTAGATTACCTTTTTACGCCAGAATCATAAAACAGAAGTTCGTGCAGAGAGAATTGGCTTGCTTTGGTATGGAGCTTGCACGTATGGCGATGGATGACACGGTAGATGTGGAGAACACGTTGACTTTCGCTTCTAACGGGGTGGATAAGATAACCGGGGCGTTGGCCAGTGACGGACGGATGAATCACGTGCGGAAAGCCGTGGAAGATGCCTTGAACGAGGCTGCCATGCGTGAACAACAGGCGAAAAAGGGATTGATTTCCGGGGTCCCGTCCGGGTTGAAGAGTTTGGATGATATATTGCACGGTTTTAAACCCTCTGACTTGGTTATTATCGCTGGGCGTCCCGGGTCAGGTAAAACGAGCGTGTTCTTGAAGATTGCCAAGTCGGCAGCGTTAATGAATAAATATGCTTGCTTGTACTCGTTGGAAATGTCCGCTTCGAGCCTGGCTGATCGCTTGATATTGTCAGAGACCGAGGTGAGCGCGGAACGTTACGTTTCCGGGTTCCTGCGGCGGGAGGATTGGAGCGAGATCGTGGAGGCGAAAGAGCGTCTTTCAAAGTTGCCGATTTACGTTGATGATAACCCGATGGCTTCAATGAATTACATCAAGGCGCATTGCCGAAAGATGCGCAAGAAAGGGATGTGTGATATTATCTTGATTGATTACTTGCAACTTGCCGATTTAAGCACGGGGGAGAAGGGGCGAAATCGAGAATACGAGGTGGCACAGGCGAGCCGACAAGCCAAAATCATGGCGAAAGAGTTGAATGTTCCCGTTATCCTGTTATCCCAGTTAAACCGTTCATGCGAGGAACGAGTGGATAAAAAACCGCAATTATCAGATTTGAGGGAGTCGGGGGCGATCGAACAAGATGCTGATAAGGTGATCCTTGTTTACAGGCCGGAGTATTACGGGTTGAAATCGGAGGGAGAACCGATCCGGGGAAAAGGGTCCTTGTTGGTTGTCAAGCATAGGAACGGGCGCACCGGGGAAGCGAAGTTCGGGTATAACGAGAGTTTAACGAAATTGTTTGATTTGAAATGATCGAGTTAATAAATCCTTCCGGGGAGCGGAAGGTTATGAACGCTGCCGAGTACGTGGAGTTGTTGAATAAATACGTGAAAACGAAGTCTTTCAAGGAATGGAGTGATCGCCGGAACATCGCCGGGGTGATCAAGCTGGGGGGAGAGATGAAAGTGAGCGGGTCAGCGGTCGAGATGTTCTTGAGGGAAAGCGGTTATAAAATAGAAATGAAAAAGGAATAAGGTATTATGGAAGAACAAAAAGCAAAAATAGTACTAGAATTAGATCGAGAGTGTTTTCAAGCGGCTTTTTTCTTACTAAAAGAGAAATTTACCGATGAGATGTGGCGAAAAGTATCATCAGAACCAGTGATTATAAATATTGATGATATAGGAGAAGAAGCAATACAGATGAAGTTAGCTTTTGCCTGTTATGCTATCACAAAAGTATTGGAGAATTAATTCAAATTGAAATATGAAAAATGAAATTAAAGAGCGAATATTTATTTTGGCAACCAAGAAAAGTCAGGAGTATGAAGGAACAACATATTGCATTGGAGTTTTCAAGTTGGGAACTCGGTGTATGGAATTTATCTTGGGAGAAACAGATAATGATCGACAATATAAAAGAGGAGATGAAGTAACATATATCTACAATGCTGATTATACATCTGATTTACAAATCGCATTAGATTGGCTGAATAATGCTAAATAAGCAAATTGAGAACTAATAGAAAACAATTTGAAATAAACGATATGGGTATAAATAAAGAACAATCACAAGTTAAGATACATTGTTTAACTCGTAAACCGGGGAATCAAACCTATTTTTTTACAAAGGATGAAAAACATTGCTTGTGTATAGAATACGATTCTAAATGGGATTTTGGGAATGGCTCTCCGTCAGGAGCTCGCCTGTCTGAGATAGAAATTCATACAAATAATGCTTTCAATTTCCAGCATATACTAGAGATTCAGTTAGCAGAAGTACCCGAATGCATTCAGGAATTATTAACCTATTTAAAATAACTGAAACGAAAACAATTTGATTCAATTAGATAGCATGGCGAACCGGGAAACATACACGAAAATAGTAACCTGCTCCCGTTGCGGGGGTAAGGGGTACACGAGGGAATGGCACGATAGAGAACGAGGGTACGATCAGGTGGTTTGTACCACGTGTGGGGGATTGAGAGTTTTGGAAAAGGTAGTCAGTGTTGAATTTAAAAAGATAGAACATGCCGGAAAGACCGAAATCCCTTCCACGGCCTTGGAAACCCAAGGCCCGGGGGAATAACAAAATGCAAATTCGTCCCCGTAGCCATGATTTGTATCACACGGCCCGCTGGACGAGGGAAAGCCGAGAGTTTAGACGAAGGTTCCCGTTGTGCGTGAAATGCCAACAAGAGGGGATAATAACACCAACGGAAGTTGTGGACCACGTTATCCCGTTTCCCCTGTGTGATTTTTGGGATAAGACGAATTGGCAACCGCTTTGTCGGAAACATAACATCGAGAAAGGTAACAAGGATAAAAGATTATTGCATGAAAGAGGTATTGTTGAAAATAATAAGGAAAATCCAACGTGAACGGGTTCTAAACAAGCAAACACCCGATCACGTGTTGCTGGTGAAAGATATATTGTTCCCGTTGCGATTGGAAGCGGTTGAAGCCTTGAAAGAACTTGAAAGTGAAGGGAGAATAAAACATACCCGAACTATTAACGATGAAGCGTACTTGATAAATGAAACCGATCAGTGAATTAGTGGGAGAGTTCCTGGGAGAGCAGGACGTGAACAGGTTGAGCCGAGATACTTACAAATCCGCTATTACCCAGTTTTTAAGGTGGGTTGTCGTGAGCAAGCTTGATTTTTGGAAGATAAAAAAATTCAACATCATCCAGTACAAGGATTCTTTGTTGAAGTCGGGTAAATCCTTGTACACGGTAGACTTGTACATGACTGTCGTTCGTAAGTTCTTCCAGTGGCTAGAGGATCAAGGGTTGTTAACGAACGTGGCTTTAGGTGTCCGATCCCCCAAGAAACGCAATAGTTTCAGGAAAGGTTACTTGAAGGTAGATCAAGTAAAACGATTACTTGATTCTATCAATCGGGATTCAATTACCGGGAAACGAGACTTTGCCATGATCTCGCTCATGGTTCGAGCCGGATTTCGGCGGGTAGAAATATGTAGGATGACGATCGGGGACGTGAGGAACGGGGAACCCATCACGATATGTTTACAACGGAAGGGGCATCTGGAGAAAGACGTGGAAGTCGGGATCACGGGTAAGATGCTAGAAACTATTCATGACTACATCATTTGCCGGGGTGATTTAAAGGAATCTGATTACTTGTTCGTGTCCCATGCCCGCGGGTACAAGGAGACGAAACTGAATCCCGTTATGGTGTCACGGATCGTGAAACGGCGTTTACGGGAAATCGGGTTGGATAGCAGGTCGCTCACTTGCCACTCTCTCCGTCACACTGCGGCGATCCTTTCCTTGAAAGCCGGGGCCACGATCTATGACGTGCAGCAAATGTTAGGTCACGTTAACATCGAAACCACTAAGATTTATTTAAGGGCCATAGAGGAAGAAACGAGGATAAATAACAGGGCAGTTCATACACTTGACGAACTATTCTAAGAAGGCCTTAAACGATTAAAAAACGGGATAAAAACAGGAGCGAAACAGGTCAATGTGCAATAAAGAAATAATTTAGTGAACATTAATTTTGCTATCTAGACATTGCAAAATGGCACTTTTGGGGTGTTTGAAGGGGGAAAATAGGTAAAATTGTTAAATGATTGAAATACAATATAATGCTAAAATTTCGATAAAGTTGAAGGGGAAGGGGGGTATAAATCTCCGTGGCAAAAATCTGTAAGACCACACCCCCAGCTTAATTAACGTGCGTGCAAAATTGGAAAATTTTTAAATAGGAGGTAAACATGGGAAAAGGACGAAAACCAATATCTAACGCTTTGAAAAAATTGAAAGGGACGGATCAGCCCTGCCGGATGCGCGAGGAAATAACATTCGACAAGATAACAGAAATCCCGAGCCCGCCATCTTACCTGTGCGTGGAGGCGAAAAAAGTTTTCAAGGTCACGGCCCAACAACTAGCGGACAAGGGTGTCCTTGATGTCGTGAATATTAACACGGTTCTCCTGTACGCTAGCGAGATGGGGAAATACATCGAGGCGGAAAAGGAGTTAAAAAAGAAAGGGCGCGTGATCGAATTGCACAATGAAGATGGGATTCTAATGAAAGCGACTCGTAACCCGCTGGATCGAATGGCCAGCGGGTACCTGGCTAATGCCACCCGGTTGGCCAGCGAGTTGGGGATTACCCCGGCTTCGGCTTCCCGGGTGAAAGTCGAGGGTCGAAAAGAGGAAGGAGATGAATTCGATAAATTCATGAGAAATTTTGGAGATGGCGAGAAGTAAGGAGTATATAAAGAAAATGAATAAATACGTGGATGACGTTTTGTCCGGGGAAAGGAAGGCCGGAAGGCTTGAAATCAAGACGGTCGAGCGTCACGTGAATGACTTGAAATACGCTGTCGAGAAAGGGATATTCTGGGACGAGAGGGCCGCGATGAAGGCATTAGAATTTTTCTCGTTGTTGCGGCATTACAAGGGGAAATGGGCGGGGACTGAATTCGAACTGGAAGGTTGGCAGTGTTTCGTGGTGGCTTCTATTTTTGGATGGAAAAAGGCGGGAGGGGCGCGGCGTTTTAACGTGGGCTATTTAGAAGTGTCACGTAAAAACGGTAAAACACAACTTGCCGCGGCGATCGGGCTAATCATGTTGCTTGTAGACGGGGAATTCGGGGCGGAGGTATATAGTGCGGCGGTGGATAAAGATCAGGCCTCGATTTGTTGGAGCGCGGCGGGGGCCATGATACAACAATCCCCGGTTTTAAAAAAGAGGGCGTTGGTTAGTAAAAAATCGATCGTGGTCGAGAACACGATGTCGGTTTTCAAGGCTTTTTCCAGGGACACGAATAACAAGGATGGTTTCAACCCGAGTTGTGGGATATGCGACGAGGTCCACGCCTGGACAACCTTTGATATTTATGACGTTATAGAATCGGGTATGGGGGCGAGAACCCAGCCGTTAATATTCATGACAACCACGGCAGGGTTAAATTTAAGTCTACCGTGTTACGATAAAAGACGTGTATACATAGAGATTCTTGACGGGATCAAGGAACAGGACGACACGTTTATTTTGATTTTCTCGCTTGACGAGAAAGATGATTGGAAAGATCCCGAAACATGGGTGAAGGCATGCCCGAATCTTGGAGTGTCAGTGAACATGGATTACATGGAACGTCGATTGAAAGCGGCCATGAATGACCCTTCAAAAGAAGTCGAGTTTAAAACGAAGAATTTGAACTTGTGGGTGGATGCCCCAACTGTATGGATTAGTGACGAGATTATAATGGCTAATAATCACGGGACTCTTGATGATACTTTGTTTGGGGAGGAATGTTACGCGGGGCTTGATTTAGCCTCGACCGGGGACATAAACGCTTTAGCGTTGTTCTTTCCAGGTTTGCCCCATAACCCGGTGAAGATGTTCTTCTGGATACCCGAGGCGAAAATGATCGAGAAAGAGGACAAGGTGAATTACAGGGTTTGGGTAGATCAAGGGTATATCACGACCACGTTAGGTAATATAATAGACACTGAATTCTTGAAAGAAGATATTGAATTGATCCTCCGGAAATATGACGTGAAGAATTTGTCGTATGATCCATTTTTGGCGGCAAACGGTGTGATACAATATTTAGGAGACCGGGGATATTACGACGTGATGGACGAATTACCCCAGCGGATCACGACCTTGTCGCAGCCCACGAAGGAATTACAAAGGATGTTACTTTCCCAATCGATGGATTTAATGAACAATCCCGTGTTACGTTGGATGTTCCGGAATGTTTTTATTTACACCGATCCGAACCTGAATATACGAATAGACAAGAAACGTTCGTCTGAAAAGGTGGACGGGTGCGCGGCCTTGGTTAACGCCGTGGCAGGTTACATGTCCCGGACGCTCGCCGATAAATCCAGTCAAATGTACAAGAGCCACGGGCTTCGGACGATAAAATTGTGATTCATGGAAGATAATACAAAAAATACAGAAGAGATCACTCCTCGTGTTTTAAAAATGACCACGAAACGGGGATTTATCGAGTTGTTTAACGAGGAATTGTACAAGGAAATGCGTAAGGGAAAACGGGGAAAGACCCAGGAAGAAATCTACGAGAGTCTTGAAACAGAATACGTGAAGTCGTTTAAACGCCGCCGCTACACTTCTTTTAATAGTTTTAGGCGAAGAAAAGACGCGTGAGGTGAAGAAACGCGACAATGTCGCGTTGATTGGTTGTAAAAACTGTCGTTTCTTTGTTGAAATATTACATGAAAATGCAGTTTTTACAATTGTTATCGAAAATAGGGCTTCAAAAAAGGGGTGTAGAAGTTAAGCCAGCCAGTGACTGGAAGCCTTCTTTTGTTCCCAATTTGAACGGTGTGGACGTGAATAACGACACGGCTTTACGTTTTACAGCCGTGTTCGCTGCCATGAGGATTCGTAGCGAGAACATAGCGTCCTTACCTAAATCTGTTTTAAAAGAAACAGCCTCCGGTAAAAAGATAGCGGTAGATCACCCGGTGCATGATATTTTGCATAAAAGACCCAACGGGTACCAGGATGTTTTCACGTTTTGGGCTTTTTTGAATAATTGTCTTGATGGTTGGGGAAACGCTTACGTGATAATTAACCGGGATTCTTACGGGGACGTGTCTTCCTTGTTCCCGGTTCACCCGTCCCGGGTTGTCCCCGGTTTGTATCGCGGGGTAAAATATTACAAGATTTCCGGGAATGATGGCTTGCAAGGTGTTTATAATGATACCGAAATTTGTCATTTCATGTTATTCTCGATTGATGGAGTGAAAGGTATAAACCCGATCGTGTATAACGCGGAGGCAATCGGGAATGGAATGGCCGCAACAAGGTTTGGAACGGAATTTTTCGAAAAGGGAGGTAATATAAAATCGGTTCTCGAAACGGATGGGAGTCTTGGGGATAAGGAGTATAACAATTTCATGAGGCATTACACGGAATCCGCTAAAAATTTTGAAACCCCGCTGCTCGAATACGGGATCAAGTTAAAGCAACTTGGAATCTCCCCGGAGGCGGCGCAGATGTTACAGACAAAAGCGTTCAGCATTCAAGATATTGCACGAATTTTTTCGTTACCGCCTCACATGCTGGCGGATTTATCTCGTTCGACTTTTAGCAATATAGAACACCAAGATATCCAGTTCGTCCAGTATTCATTACGACCATCCGTGAAACGGTTCGAGTATCAACTTGAGAACAAGTTGTTTTTTGAAGGGGAATCAGATACCTATCATATAAAATTTGACCTGAACGGTTTGTTGCGTGGAGACATGGCGAGTCGTGGTGCGTTTTACCATAACGGGATACAAGATGGTTGGTTGAATCGTAACGAGGTGAGAAACATGGAAGGACTAAACCGGGAGGATGGTTTGGAGAAGTTCATGTACCCGGCTAATTTGAACGTGGTAGGAGAAACAATAAATAAAGAGTAACATGAAAATAGACAATTATTGTAAATTTTTTGTTCGTGGTCTACCTGATGACGTGGAGACAAGTAGGACGGTAGAATTTATCGCTAGCGATAATTCTAGGGATAGTTACAGGACCGTGTTGCCTGTTGATAAGTGGGACTTGACACGGTATGAAAAAAACGGGGTCGTAACGTACCAGCATAACGCTTTTTCGTCTGATCCGGACATGGTGATCGGTAGGGGGGCGGCACGGGTGGAAAATGACCAGTTGATCGTGGCGATAACGTTTGAAACGGTGGATTTAAACCCGGTCGCTGACAAAGTTTTCCGTAAAATTTTGGTGGGAACAATTAACGCGGTGAGCGTGTTTTTTTATCCAACCAAACGAGGCTACTGGGGAACGGGTGAAGAGGCCGAGAACGGGACAAACCCGACATATTATTATGACGGGCAAGAATTGTTAGAAGTGGCCGTGGTGGTTTTACCGGGCAATAGAAACGCGACGAAAAGAGGGGTTGAGGAAATTCCGGACATTCTATCCGGTATTCATGATGCCTTGGGAGGGAAATACCAACGTTCCGAGATCGTGAAAATGAAGGTTTCCGACATTCTTGATTTGCTTGGGGATAAAAGAAATTTACTCGATAATGGAATCGAGGATACGGATTCACAAGGTCGTATCAGCTTGGCAGAAGCGGCTTTAGCAATGTCAAAATAATAACGTTTAAATTTATAATTATGAGTAGAAAGATTCACGAGATTAGGAAAGACCTTTCCCAGACGATTGAAAATTACCGGAAATTGGGAGAGGATAAAAAGGAAGAGGCTCAATCTTTGTTGACCAAGATTGATGAATACACCCGGGAGTTGAATGATGCCATTGTTGTTGACGCGGCGGACAAGGCGTTAGCGGCAAATCATATCACGGATTCGGAACGTCGTGAGGTTAATCGTTTTTCTTACGCCAAGTACATGCGTGAGGCTATCGATGGGAAATTGTCCGGGTTAGAAAACGAAATGGCCGCGGAAGCCAAACGTGAGGCAGCAAGTATCGGGATCCAGTTAAAAGGTGTTGGAATTCCTCATGTCGTTTTATCAAACAAACGTGCCGCTACTGGACAAAACGTGACGGTTCCCGCGGATGGTGGTTACTTGGTGCAAGAAGAGGGACTTGTTTACGTTGATGCCTTGCGGGCAAAGCTTATCTTGAACGAGTTGGGCGTTACCTTTTTAACCGGGTTAGTGGGAAATTTACCACTCGTGAAAGGTGGACAATTCACCGCTCAATGGCTTGATGAAAACGGGGAAGTGGAAGATGAGAAGACATCCTTCTCGAAGTATTTGTTGTCTCCCAAGCGTGTGGCGTTGACGGGAGCTTACTCGAAACAATTATTCATCCAAAGTGGAATCGATATTGAAAATTATATCGTTAATGAATTGACCACGGCACACGCCAAGGCGTTGAACGAGGCGATGATTAACGGTAGCGGTGCATCCGGGGAGCCTAAAGGTATTTTGAATCTGGACGGGATCGGTTCTGTTACTGGAGGGGAAAACGGCGCGGTCTTGGATTGGAAAAAGGTTGTTGGTTTGGAAACCGTCGTGGCCGTGGAAAACGCGGACCTTGGTTCGTTGGCGTACTTGACTAATTCGAAAGTTCGTGGAGCGATGAAGACAACGGAAAAGTCCCAGGGAACGGCTCGCTTCCTCATGGAAGGTGGAGAGGTAAACGGTTACAAGACCGTCGTGACGAATCTTGTCCCTTCCGATATTAAAAAGGGAACTGGAACGAATTTGTCAGCCATGATTTTTGGAAATTTTGCGGATGTTGTTCTCGCGCAATGGGGCGGCTTGGATTTCATTATTGACCCGTACACGCTTGCGAAGAGCGGGGATATTAAGATTGTCGCGAACGCTTTCCACGATCTCGGGTACAAGCATGAGAAAAGTTTCGCGGCGATTAAAGACATAATAACAGATTGAAAATGCTGGTGAAGATTAAAAAGCCTATCAAGGGCTACGGGTATTATGGCGGGGAGACGGTAAGCCTCCCCGATGAAGACGCGGCCCGGTTGGTGAATGAAGGGTTCGCGATATTGATTCAAGACACGGAAGGCGAAGATGAAAACGTGCTCCCGGAGGGTTTACCGGCGAGAGCGATATTGGCCGGTAACGGTTTCACGAGCGTGGAACAAATTCTGTCAGCAAGAGAAACGTTAGAGGCGATCGAGGGAATCGGGGTAAAAACGGTGGAAAAAATTATCAGTTTTTGCGAGGAATATGAAGGTTAAACGTCTTGATACCGGTCAATCTCCTGTAACCTTGGAACAGGCTAAAAGACATTTGAGGGTAACCTCGAATGACTTTGATGCGGACATCACCGGGAAACTTGAAGCGGCAATAACGGCAGCGGAGAATTACACCGGGCTCATGTTACGAGAATACGAGTTTTCGGTAACGGGTGATTTTACCCGGCAAATCAAAACCGGAATCATGCCAATCAAAGAAGCTAGCGTGAAGGTAGACGGGAACGAGATTAACGATATAGATTGGGAAGATAGCACGGTGATCCTTCCGGGCACGTGTAGAGGGAGCAAGATCGAGATCAAGATAAAAACCGGGTTTGATATTTTTCCGGATGATATAACAGCCGCCATATTGCTTGTAACGGGGCGTTTCTTCGAAAATCCTTCTGATAGCGTGGAAAATTTGCCGAAAGCATCATCTAATTTACTTAACGCTTACAAAAGATGGGGAAGATAAATATAGGGGCCTTCACGGATAGAATCACTTTCTTGAAGGCGATTAACAGCAAGGGGGAGATGGCGCAGTTACACAAACAGTACGTGGTGTTGACCACTGTTTTCGCTGACGTGCAGGTACTGCCAACGAATGAATCAATCGTGGAAGGTAACCTGATCGCTCTTGAAAAGATTCACGTGGTGACTTACACCTTGCCGGGCGTAAACACGAGTTGTATCATTCGATGGGGAAGTTGTGATTATAATGTTTCCTGTATCGTGCATGATAAGACCCGGCCTTTCATGGAATTGGACGCTATAAAAATGTTGAAGGATGAAAGATAACCGGGTCATGTTGAAAGGAGTGGATGACGTTCTTCGATTGTTGAACGATTACCCGAACGAAATAAACAGGATTGCCAGGGCGGCATTACGTAAAGCTATTACACCACTGGTGAAAAGTATTAAAAGCGGTAGCCCGGTTAAAGGGGTGAAGATAAAAATAAAGCCTCTAAAAGGAATGAACCCGAGCTTGAAGTTTGGTTATTTCGGGGAAGTCGGTAATTCTAATCGCTTGGCGCTCTCTCCCTGGTTTAAAGCGTACTTCTTGAATTACGGGACGTTGAATCGTAGACATTCAAGTCACAAATTTCAAAACCCGGTGAGATTTCGGCACACGAAACAAAAAGAGGGTATACGTCCCCGGTTATTTTTTGATAAAACAGTGGAAGGGCAGGAACAGCAGGTTTACGACAGGTTTGTAGAGTATTTAGTTGATGGAGTGAACAAATTTTTAGCACAACAAAAATAATGCGCACGGAAGAAGCGATTGCAGGGATTTTTAACGGGGTTGTCGATGCTTACAACATGGTTTCGAATGTTGAAAGTTTACCCTATGCCGTATTCCAGGTGAGTGAAAATCCAGTGTCTAGTAAAGATGGCGTGTACCGGTACGATCACGGCGTGGTTATTAACGTCGTTGCTGGAAGTTTTGATGAATGCAAGGATATTTCAGACCGGGTTATGAAGAATTTGTTATCCCTTCGAGATGATGATCTATCCGTGACGAACTTGGCGATTTCAGGAGAAACCGATGGAGATATATACATGAGAAAAATGGAGTGTTTAATAATTGAATTTGTATAACATGGGAAAGAAAATACTTGGTTATAATATAACCTTAAAAGTGGGAGAGAAGGTATTTGCCGCCACCACGAATAACTCGTTTGATATTACCCCAAACGTGAAAGAGTCACAAACCAAGGATGACGAGGGAACAAAAAATAAAACGGTATCAGGTTATGAATACAGTTTTGGAATTGATGCCGTGGTTGAGTTGACAGAGGAAGGAGAAAAGGCGACCCGGATCGGGCGTGATGAAGCCGTTGAAATGACTTTACTTGGAGAACCGGTTGACTTCGTTTATTCAGTAAAGGGAGGAAAAGCTTATAAAGGTAGAGCGATTATTTCGGCTTTTTCTGAAAAATCCGATTCCGAGAACGAGGCCACGATCTCGCTAACCTTGCAAGGAGTGTCTAAATTAACCCCGGTAGAGCCAGCAGCATGAAAAATTATTATTTATCAATAGGAGGAAAGAAAGTCCGGGTTGAAATGAACTGGAACGCCATGATGACCTTTTGCGAGGAAAAGGGTATTGATGACCTCTCGAAACTAGGCGAGGACGGGAATGTAACCCCACGTGATCTTTTGACAATCATGTACTCGGCGATAAAAGAAGGGGAGAGGATGGAAGGGCGCAAGTTCGAGTTAACAAAAGAAGGGTTATCCGAGATCGTCAGGCCTTCGGACATCACGTTGTTCTTGAAAATCTATAAAGAACAATGCGGGGGTGGTGATGATGTTACGGGAAAAGTGGGCGTGTCAAAAAAAAAGAACGTCTTCCAACGACTTATTTCAAGGGGATAGCGCTCGGGCAGATGGGCATGACGGTAGCGGAGTTTGAAGAAATGCGGGTGGGTGATTTCTTTTTGAAACTTCGCTACTTCATGGCGGCCAAAGAAGAAAAAATTATTCTTGATTCGAACCTGATCCGGTTACAGACCGTCGAGTTGTTGAATATACAGGTGGATTCAAGAAGTAGAATAAAAGACCCGAGGGATTTGTGGCGATTTCCCTGGGAGGATGAAGACGAGAACGAGGGGATGCTCCCGGATTTGGAGAGTACAGACGTGAGGCAAAATTTGAAAAACTTGTACAAGGTATGGGAAAGGGATTAAATTTAAAAGCGATATTTTCTGCTGACACGAAGGACGTGAAGAAGGGGGCGAAAGAAGCACGGGAAGCTATTTCAAATTTTGAAGGTAAGGCTTCCGGGATGCTTGATGAATTCGCGTCGTTGTTTGGCATGTCAATGGGACGGATCGGGGAGGAAATGAAAACGTTCAAGGGTGGACTATTATTAATGCAGAAAGGAATGGAAGGATCGGCAGGGGGAGCCGGGTTGCTTTCTAATGCTTTAAAATTTTTAAAGGTAGCGCTAATCTCGACGGGGATCGGGGCGATCGTGGTGGCTTTGGGGTCCCTTATCGCTTATTTCACGAAGACTCAAGCCGGGGCAGACAAGTTACGTCAATTCCTCGAACCCCTTAAAACGGTGTTTCAAGTGATCATGGACACGGTTGCTGCCTTGGGTGGTAAAATATTTGACGCGTTCACGCACCCGAAACAAGCGATTAAGGATTTGTGGGAGTTCATTAAAAATCAATTCGTGAACCGTTTGATGGGTTTGGCTGGCATGGTTAATAATCTAGCGAAGGTCGTGTGGTCTGTTTTGAAGTTTGATTGGGGTGCGGTAAAAGAAAATTCAAAAGAATTACTGACTTCTTTTAACCAGACGGTAACGGGGTTGAACAAGCAACAGCAACAAAGCGCGATCAATGCTTTGAGTGCTTACGGTAGTAAATTGAAGGGGACCTACAATGATGCTCAAACCCTTGAAATTCGTAGGCAGAAATTGGAGAAACAACGAATAGCGTTTGTAAAAGAAGAGGCCGATTTGCAGCGAAAGCTGGCAAATTTGAGATTAAAAACGGAGGACAAGGAAAAGTATTCCGCGATGCAACGTTATTTCTTCAATCAACAAGCAATGGGAGTTCTTGACGTGTTGGGTAGAAAGAGGAATGCCTTGGCGAAAGAAGAATATGATATAATGGTCGCTCAAAACGGGTTAGCTGAAAACATGAACAAGGATTACGAGGAAGAGAATAACCTGTATAAAGCGATGGTTGACACGCAAACTCAAATCCTTTCCCAAAAGAAAGAAATGGTTGCCAAGAACAAGGAATTAATCACGCAAGCGAAAGCCCTTGATTTTGCCATTGCTAAAAACTTGGAAAAAGAACAACGGCAAGCTAAAAAAGACGGGAAAAAGAGATACATACCGTTAACTTATAAACTGGAATTGGCCCCGGTAGACACGGGACCTCTTCAAAAAATTGTAACGGATTATTCGGCATTTGATAAAGAGATCGTTGATATTTCCGCTTCAATAAACGAGGCGTTTCAAAGTATCGCGGTGGGATTTGGTGAAAGTCTTGGTCAGATAATCGCAGGAACCGGGAGTTTGAAAGGGTTTGCGACGATGGTGGCGGAAGTGTTCGCGGATTTAGCGATACAAGTGGGTAAGATTGCAATACAGTTAGGGGTGGCAATGATTGCGATACGAGCTAGTTTGAATTTTGGAAATCCTTATGCTGCAATTGCAGCGGGTATTGCCTTGGTTGCGTTGGGAACTGCCGTAAAAGCTTCTCTCAGTCAGGTTGCAAGTGGTGGGGGAAGTTCCTCTTCAAGAAGTTATTCCAATACGTTAGATGTCCGTACTGATCGTTCCGGGGAGAGATATACAAAAGAGGTTAATTTAAATGTAACGGGAAAACTTGAAGCACGAGGAAGTACTCTTGTTGCTGTGATTGATTCAGAAAATAAACGTAAAAGATTAACTACATGAGTATGTACGGAACACGCTATATTTTAAGATGGGAATCTGAGAAGTATAATCATGATTACAAAATTCTGATCAAAGAGCGGGATTATACCGGAGTGGCAGAAAACAAGTCTCTCGGGGCAGCTCCTTTGTTGCGTAGGGATGATTCTGACTCTGGAATATCCGGCACGTCCTTGGAGATGGTCGTACAGGCAGACGTGGACGGGGAATTAACATCCTTGTACACGGTAGACAACAAGTTGTTTCTCGTCGAGTTGTATAAAAATGGGGTGTTGATCTGGACTGGTTATGTTCTCCCGGAGAAATACTCGGAACCTTACATCTCGGTACCATACGACGTTAGCGTGACGGCGAGTGACGGGCTTGGAATATTGAAAAATATCCAGTACGCTCAAACGGGTACCCGCTCGATATTTGAAATTATAAAATATTGCTGTGATCAAACGTCTCTTCCCTTGGGATTTGAAATATCTTTTTCCTTGCTTGAAAAATCGATGTCTAGCATGGAATCCGTGCTTCACCAGGCAACGTTAAACACGGGCACGTTTAACGGTATGACTTGTTACGAGGTGCTTGAAGAATGCATGACATCCCTTGATTGTTTCATCACGCAAAGCGAGAACGGGTGGTTGATCTGTTCCCTAGTAGACGTGGATAAAGGCGGGTATATTTATAATAACCAGGGGACGAAAACTGGTAACGGTAAGCGAGAAAAAATGGTTCTCGGGTCTACCGGGGAGGATTGTTATCCCCTCGGTAGCTTGACGAACGAGATTATCCCGGCAAGCAAGGTGGCAACGTTTATCTATGATTACAACAAACGCCCCTCTTTTTTGTCGAATTATGATTTCCGGAAAGGACTTGAAGGATGGATCGCCGGGGGAAAGGCTATATATAGTCATAGCGTGAACGACGTGCATTTTGTTAACTTGTCAGAAAAGGGGAGTGTTTACCAACAGATTGGCGTGGAAAAAACGACTCAAGTCCTTAGTATTGCGGTGAACTATTGTTCATCAACAACTCCCATCTACTGGGGAGGGAACATTCCAGAAACAGGGTCGTTTAATATCACTATAAAGTTAACGGATGGCACGACGACAAAATACTTGTCCCTGGAAGAAGGGTGGAGGGATGCGGAGTATTCATTTCCCCGGTCAAGTACCACGAAAAAGTTACAGATGTTCCAGCGATACCCGTTCTCGGAATCTGATTTCGAGAAACTTGAAATCACGGCAGACGGTTTCCCGTTCTCCGGTAAACTGGAAATAAAGTTTCAAGACACCACAAACCTCGGGAACGTCACGAATCACGTTACTAACGTGGTCGTTACTCACATCGTGTCCGGGGGAATTGACGTGGAAGCGACTCTTGTCGAGGCAGCCTCGGAAAATCACGGGGAGGTGAAAATCGCTTTCGGTGATACCCCGTTTACCGAAAATGCCGATTTGTTGTTTAACAACGTGTTGCACGTGAAAAACGGGGGATTTACCTCGGAATGGATGATCGGCGAGAAAACAGATTCATTCCTGTACACGCTGTTGAAATCAACGTGTAGCCGGATTGGCTTTCCCCGGAGGCAACTTACCGGGGTAATTCAAGGTCGAGACCTTCATACTTTCATGTTACTCTCCGACAAGTATAGCGATACCCTGTTTCACGTTACAAGTGCCGCGTTGAATCTACTTGCAGACGAGATGGACGTTACTCTCGAGCAATTCATGCCGTATAGAGAATTGTCCGGGGAAACAATCGAGTCGGCTCGTGTCACGGGTGGTAACACTAGCGAGTATCGCAGTAGCGGGGAAAACGAAACACGGGTTTATCAAAGCGGGGCGGGTGTCCCGATGAGAATACGGGACCTCTCCCCGTCCGAGCTAAAACCTAGTAGTGTCATAGAGGTAGACCGTACGAACGTGGCGAAATCCGGTAAAGCGACGTTACAGGAATTACTGGGGTTCATTCTTGAAACAGGAAGCGTCTGGACGGAAGAAAAATTAAAAGTGATCAAGGGATACATCCTTTACCTGGGGGAAAAGATTAAAGCGGGAGATTCTGACCTGTGGGCGGGTAATTCTTTCGAGGATTACCTTGATCAACCCGTCCGTAAATCCGATGACGTCAAGTTCAATAGCGTTACCTCCACCGACTTCGAGAGTAAATTAAAGGGCTGGATAATCGACGCATTGGGAGATGCGGAGTTTCGGAAGTTAATTTTACGGGAGGGTTTTAAAACGGCTGATTTTATTCCCGGTGTTGTCGGTGCGGGGACTGGAATGGTCGGGACGGAAGACTTCACGACTGGGAAATTAACTGTTCGGAATTACATGGAAGTAATGGCACTTGCCGTGGCACAAGTGTTTTGGCGTGGGGGACGGGACGTGCATTCTCCTTCTGGGATGAAGGTAAATAAGGTCAAGGAATACCCCGATTACTGGCGTTGCTACATGGATACATCCGAGGGACAGGTTAACACTTGCACGATAGGGGCGCAAATGCGGTGTGACAATTACGGGGACAACAAAAAGAAATATTACTGGAACCTCGTTACGGGCGTCGGAGAGGATTACATCGACTTGTCGAAGACAGACCGGGATGGGGTTGATATTCCCGAGGTAGGTGATGAACTGGCGCAGTTCGGGCACCGTACAGACCCGAATCTCTCGTGGATCCTTGTTATTTCATCCATGATGGAAGACGCCGGGATGACGATGTACGCCGGGGTGAATAGTTACACGCTATCGGGAAAATGGGCTATTAGCATGGGTAAAGACCCGAACGGGAGTAACCGGGTGGGAGTATTCACGAAAAACGGGGAGTTCTCTGATATTATCGAGGGGTTGGAGGAAAAAATTCAAGACGCCATAGTCAAAACCATAGACATAACCGCTTCCTCGCAAGTGTTTAAATACGGTCCCGGTTTCACGGGAAACCCGATCCCGGCAACGATAACATTGACAGCGATAGCCTCGAAGATCGCCCCCGAATCCTACCAGTGGCAATTTTTACACGGTACGGGTTGGGTAAATATTGAAAGCGCCACGAAAAAAACGCTGGATGTCATGCCGGGAGACCCGGTGTTATTCCCTTCCGGTACTAACGTGAGGTCGTTCCGGTGTGTTTGTAACGGGGATGAGAGTTTCACGGACGTGTTCACGCTGGCGAAGTTGGCTGACGGGGCCGCGGGAGAACCCGGCACGGACGGGAAGGGAATATCATCCACGGCCGTTACCTATCAAGCATCCACGAACGGTACCACCGTTCCCACCGGGACGTGGGAAACCACTATCCCTTCCGTGTCGGCCAATCAATACTTGTGGACTCGCACGATCATCACCTACACCGATGGCACGACAAGCACATCGTATTCCATCGGTAAGATTGGAGCTACCGGGGCCACGGGAGCTGCCGGGAAAGGGATAAAATCCACGGCGGTCACCTACCAAGCGTCCACGAGCGGGACCACCGTTCCCACCGGGACGTGGGGAACCACTATCCCTTCCGTGTCGGCCAATCAATACTTGTGGACCCGCACGATCATCACTTACACTGATAACACGACAAGCACGTCCTATTCTATCGGCAAGATGGGAGCCAACGGGGTGAAGGGAGACAAGGGTGACGCTGGCCGGGGAATATCGTCCACGGCTGTTACCTATCAAGCATCCACGAACGGTACCACCGTTCCTTCCGGGACGTGGGAAACCGCTATCCCTTCCGTGTCGGCCAATCAATACTTGTGGACTCGCACGATCATCACCTACACCGATGGCACGACAAGCACATCGTATTCCATCGGTAAGATTGGAGCTACCGGGGCCACGGGAGCTGCCGGGAAAGGGATAAAATCCACGGCGGTCACCTACCAAGCGTCCACGAGCGGGACCACCGTTCCCACCGGGACGTGGGGAACCACTATCCCTTCCGTGTCGGCCAATCAATACTTGTGGACCCGCACGATCATCACTTACACCGATAACACGACAAGCACGTCTTATTCTATCGGGAAGATGGGTGCTACTGGAGCCACCGGGGCAGCTGGCAAAGACGCTTACACGGTATTGCTGACTAACGAGGCTCACGCCTTTGCCGGTTCCACTGCTGCTGCCTTGGCCGGGTCAACAACCTGCGGCGTGATAGCGTACAAGGGTGCCGGGCAAGTGGCCGTGACGATCGGAATAATCACGGGTTTACCCGCCGGGATGACTGCAAGTATAGCGAGCAACGGGACGACTACACCAGTGATCACGTTTGCTGTTACAACTAGCATGAAAACGGCGAGCGGGACGGTGAGTATCCCGGTGACGGTAGACGGGAAGTCTTTCACCCGCGTGTTTTCCTACTCGATCGTTTTCAAGGGTGCCACCGGAGACAAGGGAGATTCTGGTGCGGCTGGTAAGGGCGTGAAAAGTACGGCAATTGCTTATCAAGTCTCGAGTTCTGGAACTACAACTCCTACCGGGACGTGGAGTAGTAGCATACCCGCCGTTGCAGCCGGGCAATACCTTTGGACCCGGACAATCATAACTTACACGGACAACACGACAAGCACGATGTATTCTGTCGGTAGAATGGGTACGAACGGCACGAATGGTAACGCCGGGAACGGGGTGAGTAGTACCGCTATAACTTATCAAGCCTCAACATCAGGCATCACGGCACCAACGGGTACATGGAGCAGTAGTATTCCAACGGTTGCGGCGGGTTCTTATCTTTGGACGAGAACGATAATTAGTTACACTAATGGTACGAGTTCTACAATTTACTCGGTGGGAAAAATGGGTAACACGGGAGCCCAAGGGGTACCCGGCGAGTCCATTAACGGGAAAATGCTTTATAAAGATCCGGAGTTTAAACTAGGCTGGAATGGGGTTAATAAATACTCTAATTCCGTTGCGGATGTTAAAGCCAAGCTAGTCGTGGAAAGAATCGCGAAGCCATCGGATGCCCCGACACAATCCGGGTACTGCCTGAAGGTCACGTGTAAAGCAGCTCAAACACCCGGGTATGGCGGGGTGTACCAGTCTATAACTTCCCGGGCGAATGCCGTGTTTGTGCAAAAAATTATCGCCAAAATACCCGTTGGTTATAAAATAAATACAGCTTCCAATAGCATGGGAACAGGCTACACTGACACGTGGCTAACTCCCACGGAGGGTACAGGGAAATACACGACGTACCTTCGTAAGGTTGTCTGCGGGGCAACCGGAACTTTTAGCGCGGGTGGACACGTGTATATAACCGGTAATCCCGCTCCTTCCGAATCCGTGCCGTTGGAATGGTATATCGCTTCCATGACTTGTTTTGACCAAACGTCGGACGGGTATGCCGATATAGAAATCGTCACGAAAGATTCTTTCGCGGTACAGCTTGGGTTTACGAATTTCGAGGCACTGAAGGCGAACGCTTTAACTAAAGGTCCGCTAATAAAAGCGGGGCTTATTAACGCGGATGTTATAGATGTCAACACGCTGGCGGCCAATAACGCTTTTATCGACAAGTTAAGAACGAACATCCTAAAAGCTAACGTTATCACGGCCAATATGATTTCCGTTATCGGTTTCACGTTTGCCGACAACAAGATAATTGGCGGCAAAGACTTTGGTGTGGGACCGGGGGTAAAGGTAACATCAACGGATTCGGAGAAATCATTTAAAGCTTACAAGGATGCTAGTAACTATATTAGCATGTACTATAATAGCGCTAGTGACTGGGGGTTGAAAGGGGTTGTGGGAGGTGCGGAACTGTTAAAATTAGGGATAACGAACAAGCTCGGTCCTTTCGCTATCGAGGGATCGTGGCTAAGGGGTAGCAACCTGGCTCTATCTGGTTCCCAGTTAAATTTCAGTTATAGCGGCCATCAAGTGTACGTGGGTAGTCATCCTGACATGACTACCCACGGGAATGCCAAGCTGGGGACTTTCATGTTGTCCGGGGGAGGTTATGGAGGTCTGGGTAGTAATAAACAAGTGGCGTTGATCGCGGGAGCCCCCAATAATGGTAATTCTTATGCCATGGCGGTGACACAGGGGATGTTAAAAATATTTTCAAACGTGCATATCGTGTCGGGAGTTTTCAGGGCTTACATGACGGGAACCAACCCGGGTATAACGCTGGGAAACGAGTATCCCAATATAATATGCCTTTACGGTACTGGTAACAGGAAGAAAGTAAACTTGTACGCGGGTATGGAAATCGGAAGCCATTTTTTCATAACAAGCGAGGCCTCGCAAGGGTTTGACGTGTTATGCACGGGAAGTGAAAGATTTTACCGCAACGGGAACACGTACGTGGCTGTCCAGTCAAGTGGACAAGATACTGTTCTCGTGATGAAGACGGACACGTACAAGTGGACGGCCTGCCAGCTGCCTATTAACTGGCTTGGGACGTGGAATCCTTGATTGTAAGAAGTGAATTAATATCGAACATGTAAAATTAACGAGTATGAAACTGACATTTGTAGACAGATTTGCCATTAAGAATCTCATTCCTGATCAGGCTAACATCATAAAAGGTATGTTGTTCAATTCAATCGCCAAAAAAGTGAATTTCACCCCGGAGGAGATAGATCGTCATGAACTTTTGAATGAAGAAACGATTATAAACAATATCACAGAGACCATAGATGTGGTATTCGAGGAATCCGAGTTAGCGGTACTGAGAGAGAGGATCGACGAGATGGATCAAGCGGGAACGATTCCATTGCAGCTTATCGATTCTTATTGCAAGATAAAGAACACGAACGTTTAATTTGAAAATTATAGGAAATGGAAATTAATTACAAGACAGTAGCGACAACCACGATCCCGGTTATTTTGAAAGGGATCAACGTGAATTTTTCGGCGGAGTACGAGAACAACATCCCCGGTATAGTGACCTTCAGTTGCGACGGGCATTTCGTGGACGAGAGTTCACAACGTTCCGATTACTTGAACTTTAGCGGGTCTTACGACTGCGAGAATCGCTCTTTCACAGCCATCAGTGGTGGTCCGGTGTCACCCGTTTTCTTGACGTTGCTGGAGCAACCGATCATGGAGTTTTACAACACGATCAAGGAAGGGTGATAAAAAAAGGGGGGGAACTTTTTCCATCACGGTACTTGTTCCCTCCATAATTGGAGTTTTCAATACGCGAAAATAGTAACAAATAATGCAATGTTGAAAAATAATGGAATAAAAGGAGGCGTGTAATGATAGAATTTTTTGTGACAGGTGATTTTAAAGTTATCCAGTCGCAAGTGTACATCATTTTAGCGATGTGGGTTATAATGATTCTCGCCGTTTGCGTGGACCTGTGGGCCGGGACGGATAGCGCGAAGGCCCGGGGCGAGAAGATTTATTCCGGGGGACTCCGGAGAACTTTTTCGAAACTGGGGGATTACTGGCGTATTCAAGTCATGGCCTTGATATTTGATTTGATCGGGAGTTGCATTGACTGGTACACGTTACCTTTCGCCTCGATGCTCGTGACGGCGGCCATCGTGTTGATCGAGGGCCGAAGTGTTTGGGAAAACGAGAGGGCAAAGAAGAGCCAGGTGGCAAAACTACCGGATGTAATTCGAGCTATTATTCAATGCGCTGACGCTAAAACGGCGGAACAATTACTAGAAAAATTGAAGGAGGTCTCGGATGATAACAAGTAAGTATTTTAAAGAGGACGAGTTTAACCGTTGTTCTCCCTCTTGTTCGTTACAGGATATGAAACAAACAACTATTAGTAAGTTGGATACGGCTCGGGAAGTAGCGGGGATACCATTCGTGCTGACCTCGGCTTATCGTTCCCCGGAACATGACCGATCAAAGGGGCGATCCGGAACTGGAGCACACACGATAGGGCGAGCGATTGACATACGATGTAACACGTCAAGGAATCGTTTCCTTGTCGTGGATGCGCTTTTGAAAGCCGGGTTCAAACGAATCGGTGTGGCGAAGACTTTTATTCACGCTGACGATTCGGAAACGCACGATCAGGAGGTGATGTGGTTATATTAAAATAGCAATCATGAACAATCTATTGTTTATCTTTTGCGTGATCACGCTGTTATCCTGCGGTAGTAAAAAGAAGTTTACCAAGGTTGATTCGGTAGAGAATGGTAAATTTACCGAACAACTTTATGCTGAACTTTACCGGGAAGCTCGTTTGCTCGAATTTCTTGATATTAAATATCGTCAGGTAGAAACGAGGGATACAGCCGGAAACGTCCGGATTGAAACGAATATGGAGGTAAGCAAGAAGACAGAGGAAAACACGCGGGATTCGACGAATATCACGGCAGCACGGCAGGAGGATACGGAAAAGGTGGTGGATCATGAAGAGGGAGAGGAACGATCTGGGGGGATGGAGTATTGGGTGTGGATAGTGGGATTTATCGCTGTTATCGTGGTGGTATTAGTAATAGGAAGTTATTTGATAAAACGATGTTAATTAATTGGGGATAATAATATTTTTATGGAAGATTGAATATAAATTGTATCTTTGTTTACAATAATTTCAGTCAGTATGTATAAAATAATACGAAAATTTCAGGGTTTTACGGGAGAAAGAGCGTGGAACTATGTGACGGATCATTTAAAAAAGACATGTAGTCCGTTTTATAGTGTAACAGGAGTTCCGTATGAAGTAATTAGAGTGACTTCATCTGAAATTGTATTTCGGAACAACAAAAAAGAAACACGTCGTGGTGAAGAGAGGGGTGAGATTATGAAAAAAGATAATTTTGTTGCGGCGTATGATTTTATAAAAAAGATAGAATTTAACACGACAACAATGAAAAAGCAGATAAATAGACAACGATCTCCTTTTGTTGGATTGTTGCTTGATGCTAGAATGATCGAAGAGTAAAACATGATTTGTTCCAACATTTGTTCCAACACCTTTTTTAAGGAGTTGTATATTAGATCAGTATTGAAATATATTGGTTCTTGTCTTGGGCACCATCAATGAAACAGAAACACGAAAACCGTTGCGGATGCAG
>OKWJ01000685.1_pt1 | contig 35969 bp, 36 predicted proteins | sample 1607121 | NCBI WGS metagenome assembly OKWJ01 (sample SAMN04414080, study PRJEB24778) | human gut metagenome | material: faecal | host: Homo sapiens | reverse complement strand
ATTTTGCTCTGTTTTGCACCGAAAACGGTGTTTACACAAAATTTGGGATATTACCCTTGAAGCACTATTGAACTATTTCCGAACGAAACTTGAAGTTCTGCTTAATTGCATCTGTATCCCCTAAATGGTAAGATGATAGCGTCGAAAAGATTCATTGATGGACTGCCTCCTTTCATCGGGAGGCATTTTTCATGTGAAGCCAGGAACTCAGGTCGTACTGCCCGAGTTCCCGGCTTTTCTTTTCGGCTCTATTTGAAAGGAGGACTTCCCAATATGAATCTAAACAAACCTGCCGTCATCAAGAAGCTGCAGGAGCGATTCAGAAATGTAAATGCAGGCCGAGGCCTATATACTGCCTTTCTCGTGCCTACGATGCTGACCATGTTTTCCACACGCGCCTTTGCTGCTGACACCATTTGGACGAAGGCGAGTGCAATCATGCAGGATGTGTACACTCAAATCCTCGGCATCAGCACCATCGCAGCTGTTGTTACTGCGGCTATTGCGCTTCTTCTGATGAACTTCTCCAGATCTGGACGAACGGTTGATGAGTCCCGTGCATGGTTAAAGCGGATCATTATTACCTGGGCCATTCTCAATAGCCTTGGCTTTATCATGGCCTATGTGACACCATTCTTTTCCGGTGGCACTTGGACCCCCTAATTACGAAGGAGAATCAAGACATGAAGGATATTATCTGTTTCTTATCCGGTATTGTCGCTGGCATTGCCATGTGCCTCACCGCAGCATACTACCTGCCTGAAAGTAGCTTCGATGATGAGTTAGGCCACTTCTAAGCAGATGCAGGAGGAGCCGCATGGGAATCTTAGACAGTATTGTTGAGTGGATTGCCACACAGGTCATGAATCTGCTGGATCTGATCACAGGGTCCGTACTCGGTGCGCTAGGCTGTGATATGAGCACGTTTCTACGCTATTTCCCAGCCGCTGAAACGCTCTATGAAATATTCGTAGCGATTGGTGTAGGCTTCATCTTACTGAACCTTGTGTGGCAGCTATTCAGAAACTTTGGGCTTGGACTGGGCCTTAGTGCAGAGGATCCAGTCAAGCTCGCCATCAAATCCATTCTCTTTATCTTTTTAGCACTTTTTGCGGATCAGATTATGGTGCTCGTTTTGGGAATCGTAGGAACGCCATACGACTGGGTGGTAGACACAGCACTTCCCCCAATCGAGTTTGCAAGTTTTGCCAGCGTAGTAACAGTTTTGGTGGGCAGCCTTGTGTCCGGCTCGGTAAGTTTGATTGTACTCATTTTGGTGCTCATCGTAGCATGGAACTATATCAAGCTTCTATTCGAGGCAGCGGAGAGATACATTCTCGTCGGCGTTCTGATCTACACAGCTCCAGTCGCATTCGCTACAGGGGCATCAGAAAACACATCAAATGTCTTTAGTGCATGGTGCAGAATGCTTGGAGGCCAGCTTTTTTTGCTGATCATGAATGCATGGTGCCTGCGCTTATTTACGAGTATGGTTGGCAGTTTTCTTGCCAACCCGTTATCCGTTTGAGGAGGTAAAGATGAAGAGAAAAGCCCATATCATACTGCTTGTATTGCTGCTCTTATGCGTACTTTCGACAACCGCCTTTGCCATCGATGAGAGCGAAGTAGAAAGTGCCATTGCGGCATCGAGCAAGGAAGAAGTTGCTGGCAATGTTTTTATCTGGTTTCTATGCGCCATTGGATTCCTTAAAGTCAGCCAGAAAATTGATAGTTTTATGGCTTCTTTGGGAATCAATGTCGGCAGAACCGGTGGAAGTATGTTGACTGAGCTCATGGTTGCCGGACGTGGCATTGCTGCTGTTGCGGGGGCTGTAGGTGGAACTGTATTTAACCATCATTCCTCAAGTAACAGCACTCACACAAATGCACAGGCCGCCGGCGCTGCTTTTACAGGTGGAGGAAACGGCCTTGTCGGCGTTACAAAACGTGCTGCTGGAAACGCGGCAGCCGCAAGCGCTACAGGCAATGCAAAAGGACTCAGCAATCTTGTGGGTGGCGCTATGTTCGAATCAAGCCTGCAAAATGGAGGCAAATTTGCAATGAGCGTTGTTGGAGCTGTGGCAAAAGGCAGCATATCCTCAGTCGGGTCCATCACCGGTGATCAGGCGGCTGAGGCATTGACAAGCTATTTGGGCTATTCGCCTGTTGACTCAGGTAGCACACTTGCAGATGATGGTGGCCTCATCCCTCCATCTCCCATTACGTCAGAAGACGTAGTTACGCTTGATGGCGGCACAGCCGCAGGAACAGCTTCTCCTACTGCGTCTGCAAATGGGGCACCTATCCCATCTGGCGCTAGAGAGCACGACGGTTCTGTGGTTGAGAGTGCACGCATTTCTGGAGCGCCACCCATATTTCAGAATGTTGAAATCGGCGGTGGACGCATCACGGGCCTTGAGGTCTCACCTGATAGGCAGTCAGATAGGGAGTTTGCTATGTACAGCACAGAACAATACATGGCCCCAACTGGCCCGTATGATACAGTCCAAACAGTAGACGGTGCCTCGTGGTATCGGCAGTATGCTCAGCCCAAAGTTGAGAAAACGCCCTATACCGATGAAGGTGACAAGATTAGGTATGAGGAACGCATCGTTTCTCAGATGCCGCCTGTTCCCAAAAGAAAGGACAAAATCTAATGAGTGATGAAAAAAGCCAGCAGCAAACATCGACCGAATCCACAGTTGCGGGTGCCGCAAAGACTGGCAAAGCAATTTCCAATATTGCCAAGGGCGCAGCTGCAGGTGGTGCTCATGGTGCGGCAATTGAAGCAGGGAAGTCTTCTGCGAAATGGCTGATTCCGTTAATCGCGGCAGTTTTGTTGCCTCTAATTCTTGTAGCTATGCTTCCTTCTATCATCTTCGGATCATTATTGGGCGATGGAACGGACTCCCCGAATGGTATCTCGAACGATGAAGTGTTAGTCCAGAATATGACAGCCATCAACGAGGGCATCAGTTTCATCCTCTCTGAAGGATTAACGGATGTTCTTGAACGCATTGATTCTGATTTTGCATCGTCCGGCTGTGATGGAAAAGAGATCAACAATCCCTTTGGCGCTGATGTGGTGTTTAATGCAAATGCGTTTGTTTCCCAGTATTGCGCACACAAGGACACAGAAATTGCATCTATTTCCAAGGAAGATATGGAGGCTTTGCTCACCGCTAACAAGGATAAGCTCTACTCTTTTGCTTTCACGGATGAAGAGCGAGAAATTCCCCCTGAGCAAGGTGACGAAGACTCGGGCGAAACCATTCATGAGACCATTCGGATCTATACCATCTCCTATAATGGAGAAGCGTATTTTGCCGATCAGGTCTTCCACCTGTCAGACGATCAGAAACTCCTTGCAAGCCAATATGCGCAAAACTTGACTGTCCTCTTGAGCGATGGAATTTACCAAGGTCTAAGTGAAACAGAGTTCTCAGCAATGGACCTATCCTACGATGGGGTCGTTTTTGCTGACGGCGAAACGCAGGTTGTCTATTACAATCAGTTAGATGAACGGTGGAAGTACTCGCCCTATGGTACAGATACGATTGGTGGTTATGCCTGCGGCCCGACTGCAATGGCCATAGTGATATCCAGTCTTACCTCAGAAACCATTGATCCTCCTCATATGGCACAATGGGCATACGAGCACGGGTACTGGTGCAGCGGCAATGGTTCTTATCGTTCTTTGATACCAGGAGCAGCGCAAGCGTGGAGCCTGAGTGTCGATGGCTGCACAGCTTCTGAACCACAGCGTATCATTGATGCGCTTGCGGAGGGCAAGTTAGTCGTTGCACTCATGACGAAAGGCCATTTTACATCGAGTGGCCATTTCATTGTCCTGAGAGGCTGCACATCCGATGGGAAGATACTCGTCGCAGATCCTTCCAGTTATAAGCGCTCCGAGAAGAGTTGGGATATGTCCATTATCCTCAACGAAGCTAGTAAGCGCGCTGGATCCGGTGGGCCGTTTTGGATCATCGGAAACTGACAATAGAATAGAGGCAGAACATGAGCAAACCGAACGAAGAACGGGATATTTACTATATCCCGCCAAACTTTCTTGCAAGTGGGCGCTTATTTGGCGGAATGATTCGAGCACGCAATGCGATTGAAGCTTGCGTGCTCGTTTTGTTGACGGGTATTCCCATCATCAAGTTGCCTATGTCGCTTACTGTGCGGATTATCATTCTTTGCCTGCTCCCACTCCCGCTTGGTATTTTTGGCATCATCGGTTTTGAGGGCGATTCACTTTCGGAATTTGCGATCAATTGGGTTCGCTGGTTCATTCACCGGCGGAACCCTTATCGCTCTGATGTCACTATACCTGAAACCGCTAGGAAACAGAAAAAGAGGATATGGGAGCAAGAAGCTACCAAGCCGCCCGAAGAGTTAGGCATTCGGATCAAGCAGCCTCGCAAGAAACGAAAACGCCCTGCAAAAACCGAAAAGCAGCTCAACAAAAATAATCGCAAGATGGTGCCAAGTCATAAAAAGCAGGTGACTTACTCGGAAGACTTTGTTCCAGTAAAGGATATCCGCAACGGCATTATTGAAACGGAGGACGGTCGTTACATCAGAGTCCTCGAAGTTGAACCGATCAACTTTCTTTTACGCAGTACATCTGAGCAGAAGAATATCGTTGCCAGCTTCGCGAGCTGGATGAAGATTTCCCCCATAAAAATCCAAATCAAAGTGTTGACAAAGAAGGCCGACATCGGAAAACACCTGAGTACCATTGAGCGGGATATGGAGTCCGAGAGTAATCCAAAGTGCCGAGAATTGCAGCTGGACTACTATCGCCTTATCCAGACAATTGGCTCGCGAGAAGCAATTACCCGCAGATTCCTTGTGATTTTTGAGTATGAAGCTGTCACGAATCGCAAACCGGAGTACTCGGAGATTGTCTCGGCTCTGGAAACGGCTGTTCAGACAGCGCGGCAGTATTTCCTACACTGCGACAATGCGGTTGTTACCCATGATGACGAAAACGCCTTCCTGTTAGAGATCCTCTACACCATTTTCAACCGATCAACTTGTGAGGTAAAAACAGTTGAGCAGCGCATTCGGGAGCTCCAGTCAGCACGAAGGGATGCCGACATCACTATGCCAGTCTCTCTTAAAAGTGTATTTGCCCCCGATTCCATTGACTTGACTCATGGGTCATATGTAGTAATGGACGGAGTATACCATGCATATCTCATAGTTCCCTCTGATGGGTATAATCCTCGCGTTGTTGCCGGTTGGACAAGTATTCTCGTCAATGCTGGCGAAGGGATCGATGTCGATTTCTATTTTTCCCGCGAGCCAAAAGAACGCATTCAGGCTAAGCTGGGTCAACAGATCCGAATCAACCGCAGTCGTTTGAAAGACACCTCGGATACCAATTCGGACTTTGATGATTTCGAAAGCGCAATCCGTTCTGGCTACTTCCTGAAAGAAGGCCTTGCAAATTACGAGGATTTCTACTATTGCAACACACTAGTCACAATCACTGCAGATACACTCGAAAATCTGGAGTGGCGTATATCTGAGGTGCGTCGGCTGATGGTTTCACAGGATATGGATATCCGGATTTGCCGATTTCGTCAGGAGCAAGCGCTACTGTCGATCCTCCCGCTTTGTAGCTTGAATAAAAAGCTCTTTGAGGCGAGCAAGCGAAATATGCTTACCTCTGCGGCTGCCAGTTGTTATCCTTTCACCTCGTTTGAGATGAGCGATGAGAACGGCATCCTGCTCGGAGTCAACCAGCATAACAACAGCTTGGTCATAGTTGATATCTTCAATAGCCGCGTATATAAAAACGCCAATATGGTTCTTCTGGGAACCAGCGGTGCCGGCAAAACCTTTACGCTCCAGTTGATAGCTCTCCGCATGCGTCGGAAAGGTACCCAGGTCTTCATCATAGCACCTCTCAAAGGCCATGAGTTTCTGAGAGCCTGTAATAACATTGGCGGTGAGTTCATTTCCATTAGTCCGGCATCGAAACAATGTATCAATGTCTGCGAGATCCGCAAGCAGGATCTCAGCGCCAATCAGTTGATCGACGGCGTAGTTAGTGAGAACTCGATCTTGGCAAAAAAGATTCAGCAGCTGCACATTTTCTTCTCGCTGCTAATTCCAGATATCAGTCATGAAGAACGACAGCTCCTTGACGAAGCACTGATTCGAACCTATGCGAAGAAAGGGATCACGCACAACAACGAGTCGCTGATCGACCCAGACCACCCGGATCGGTATCGCGAGATGCCCCTGCTGGGAGATGTCTATGAGATCCTTATGGAGTCTCCGGAAACGAAGCGCATGGGCAACATTCTCAATCGTCTTGTCAACGGCTCTGCGAAGACCTTCAACCAACACACCAATGTCCAACTCGATAACCTCTATACCGTACTGGACATCTCTGAGCTTACAGGCGAGCTGCTCCCTGTGGGTATGTTCGTTGCTCTGGACTATGTTTGGGATAAGGCAAAGGAGGATCGCACCAAGGAGAAAGCCATCTTCATTGATGAGGCGTGGGAGCTGATTGGAGACGATGATACCAATAACCCAAACAACACCAAGGCCCTTGCAGGCGAGTGGGTTCAGGAGATTTTCAAGATCATTCGTGGCTACGGCGGTGCGGCCATTGCTGCCACCCAGGATATTGGCGACCTTGATCGAAGCCGGTTCGGCAAAGGTATCTTAAATGTTGCAAAGACCAAAATCATTTTGAACTTGGAAAATGATGAGGCGCAGCGCGTCCAGCACATTCTCCACTTATCTGATGCTGAGATCATGTCGATCACTCGTTTTGAACGCGGCCAAGGACTGATCTCCACAAACTCCAACCACATCACAGTTTCGTTCAAGGCATCCCCCTTGGAGAAACAACTGATTACAACCGACCGCATGGAACTCAACCAGATTCTCAAGGAAAAGATCGCCCAAAATACACATAATGTTGTCGAATGAAAACACAGCAAAGGTCATGTTTACATTAGCTCTACACTAAGCGTAATTGCGGTTTTCCTTTACACTATGCGGTTTCCTATCTCTACACAAAGGAGAGCATAATGAAGTTTTCCAATACCGTTCGAAGGAGGGAAGTTGCCTTTATGATTCGGCTGCTGACCATCTTCGGTGTCGTTGAACAGCGACAAATGCGGTTGCTCTTCGATCATATGAGCAATCGTTCCTATGGCCAGATCCTCGCACGTCTCCGGCAAGAGGGTCTGGCCTATTTCTCGCCGGACGGCCAATTCCTCGCAACAAGTCGATACTCACTAGATCACGGGAAGACGCAGGAAGCCATCATGGCTTTCTGGGCATTCATCCAGATGAGAGATCATGTGCTGGATTTTTGTGCGAGTGAACCTCCGGCAATTCTCTCATTCTCTTCAGCCGATAAGGATTATGATCTGATTTCCGGTAGCCAACGCAATATCCCATCGATCAACGCCTCTCGCACACTCGTGCCAGAGACGTCCGTTCGTTTGATTGTCGTAGATGATATGAAGTCTCTGGATGAGCTGATTCCCAGAGATGATAACGATTATGGAGTCCTGACTGGTTCTGACGGCGTAGAGCAAATCTACAAACTATGAGGTGTGATATGGATAACCCCAAGTACATTCAAGTCATGCGCCAAGTGGCTTCTGATTTTGATGGTATCAGCCACGAACTCTTTCAGGTTGCTAGCGACTTAGAGCGTATGGATCAGTATAACCCCCAGCAAAAACTCTTTAGTCTGGTTAGATCGGCAGAAGTATCCTCGGTTACTCTGAGAAATCTGACCGCCAGAACAGTTCGTGATGATACGGCGCCATTCTATTGTGAGGTGGCGGATCTGCTGGGAATTAAGGTCGAGGAGACTCATGATTGGCTCAAGATCTCAGTTCCCGCGATTCTTCCGAAGCGGAACCAGAGAGATAATCAAGCATTTTTGACTCGGCCGCTTCGGTACGCGATTATGGACTATCTCAAAGAGAACCCAATGGAGCGCTTTGGTAGCTGCGCCATCTGCATTGTTCATAACTATGATGCTGCTCTTGGAAAAAGGCGCATTCGTGACTATGACAACATTGAAACCAAGCGGTATTTGGATGTCATTGAATCGATGCTACTGACCAATGATAGCGGTCTCCTATGCACGGTCCTCCAGGCTACGAGGATGTCTGATCGGGACAGCGCAGAGTTCTACCTGATGAGACCTGAAACGCTTTCATCCTGGGCTAAAAATCACATTAAAACAACTACCAAAACCTGCTCTGAGTGATGGGCAGAAATTGGTAGTGATTTCGTGCATACGAGCTGTCCCCACTCAGGGAGCGCAGAAATAGGTAGTGTTAGGCAATACAAATTCTGTCTGGGTGTTTTTTGCTTGGTCAGTTTTGCTCTTTTGTGAGTAGCTTTATGATGCAGCCTCTGGCAGCCTGTTGGCAGCCTTGCTGCTGATTTGATTGGAGTGTCTATGATTACATGTAAGAATGATCGCTTACTCGAATTGCTCTGGTTTGTTGGATACTGTATCGAGTTTCCGACGCAGCTGGCGGTGCGGATCGGTGGCGGCGCTGAATGGAATCGCAGGGTCATGTATCGTGCGATTCGGGAAGGCTATGTGCGGCTATATCGGAAGAAGCATAAGCGCCATGTGATTCGCTCAATGAGCTTGACGCAGAAAGGATTCGAGTATGTCGCACAGAGGGATCCGGAAGCATTGTCCATGATCTATTCAAGAGTCAATAGCTCTGAGCGAATTTACCCTGGTTGGATTGACAAAATCCTGCGGCTTCACGCAATTGCCATCGGAACTGTAATGTCCAACGCGGCAGGAGCGTCGTTCCTCATCTCTCAAAAGCCATCCCTCATGTCGCCTGCCAAAAGAGCGACGAATGCGGTCGTGCCGGATCCCAACAAAATCTATTACTACGCCGCACACGAGTTGCGTGTCGCCATCGAGGAGTACTCCCCGGAGTCAGTATCCAAGAGCTCACGCACGATCGGTATTATCGTCAAAGGGCGGTGTTGCTTCTTTCTTTACTTCACAGGTAGCACAAGAATGTACTGGATGAAGAATAGCGAGGAGAACTATGCTGCCGCTGTGAAAAGCCTTCTGCTCGCAAGAGGTTTCGGTATCACGTCAATCAACCAGATCGTCATCGGATCCACCATGAGTGTGGCACAGCGCCTCTGTCATGGAGCAAAGCCATTTGGGAACAAGTACTTCGTCGTTTCGACTTTCTTTGCTCAATGTTTGTTCCTTACCAACAACAAAGAAGGTGACGCTCTCCTGAAGCTCATCCTCCATGATGAACTGGCGATGGAAATCAATCGTGCCGCATTATCACCTTTCCAACCACCGCAAATCCCCACCCGTGAATATGACGCAATCGAGACCTCGCTCGACAGGCCTGTTCTTTTGAACTACCAATGTGACCTACTCATGCTATCGGATATTCACCCGATGCCGGAAGGTTTTCGAGGTAGCCCGATCATGCTCTGTTTTGACTATCAGACGCAGGTTATCCAGAGAATTGTGGGGCCGGCCATTGAGGTGCGTCCGTTAGAAAGCAGATTAGATTATGGATAAAAGAAAACTGAAAATAGCACTTAGCCTTGCCGTCCTGATTCCTTGCGTGCTTTACGCTGCTGGTATCATTGCGCAATTCATTATTAACATCAATGCTTGGAAAGTGGCGGGTAGTGACTATCGTACTTCGCCAGGGCTTCCATCCTCGCAGATCAGCGAAGTTGTTCGAGCGCTGTTTCACTTTCCAGAAGGACTCATTGCCATTGGGGTTGTAGTCCTTGGCATTGCCGTACTCTGTGTATTTGGACTCCGAATTGGATGGGGCCAAAATGGTGTGACAGACTCTGATCGCAATCTGACCGTATCGAATTCTGGAAGCTACGGAACGGCAAGCTTCATGTCACCCAAAGAGGCATCTGCATGCTTTGAGGTGACGAGTGCAAAAAGGACCAGCCAAGACATCCTTGGGATGCTCCCGGATGGTCAAGTCCTGACGCTTCCAAAGGATACCCGTCTCAACGCAAATCTTGCCGTATGCGGATCTTCCGGTACCGGCAAATCGAGAGCCATCTCACGAAACCTCGTTTTGCAAGCGGTCAAGCGTGGTGAGAGTGTGATCCTGACTGATCCAAAATCCGAACTATATGAATCCATGGGCGAGTATCTCCGTGAGAACGGATATATCGTCAAAGTCTTCAACCTTGTTGAAATGGATCATAGCGACTCCTGGAACTGTCTTGGTGAAGTCGGATCAAGTGAGCTCATGGCCCAGACCTTTGCTGACATTGTGCTTCAGAACACCAGCGGTGATTCGAAAGACGCATTCTGGTACAACGCAGAACTCAACCTTCTAAAAGCACTTATCCTCTATGTTGCGTTGGAGATGCCTCCGGAAAAGCGGAACATCGCGACGGTGTATGACCTTCTCTATACTCAAACCGAAAAGGGCTTATCTGATATGATGGCCAGCATTAGCCACGAGCACGCGAACCAATACACGGGAGAGCTGCTTCCTCCATCACCTGCATCTGCGCCCTACGCAATCTTCAGGCAATCGAGCGAAACCGTCCGCACGAGTGTTATCATCGGCCTCGGAAGCAAGCTGGCAGTTCTGCAAGCCCAGCAGGTGCGGAATATCACCTCCTACAATGAGATCGACCTGGAGCTGCCCGGTAAACAAAAGTGCGCATATTTCTGCATCGTCTCCGATCAGGACGGCACTTATGATTTCCTCAGCTCCTTATTTTTTAGCTTCCTGTTCATTCGCCTGATCCGCTATGCCGATGCTTACTGTGAGGGTGGGATGCTGCACCCGAAAGTAAAATTCATCCTTGATGAGTTTCCCAACTGCTGCCTTATCCCCGATTTCACTAAAAAATGCTCTACCATCCGTTCAAGAGGTTGCTCCGTGGCCGTCTTTTTCCAAAATGTCGGCCAGATGCGTAACCGATACCCAGACGATCAATGGCAAGAGATCCTTGGTGCCTGTGACAGCACGGTTTTTCTCGGATGCACAGATATGCTGACCGCTGAGTACTTCAGCGACCGCATCGGAACGGCATCAGTTGAAGTGGAGGGTACAATGCGGGAACTCAACACCATGCACATTACCGATTATACCCCAAGATTCCGTAAGACCAATTCACTTGGCCGGCGCCCATTGCTTACCCCTGATGAGGTCTTGCGTTTACCCCCGGATCAGGTCCTGATTTTCATAAGAGGTCAGAAAGTCATGCGAGCCAAGCGCTTTGACTACTCCCTGCATCCGGACTATAAAAAACTGCAGAGCCGCAAGGCAATCTTACACGAGCCTGACTGGAAAAGCAGTCAGGCTTCTTCTGTATCTGCCAGCGGTGTATCTTCACCATCCGCAGCCGCGACCATACCAGCAAAAAAAGCAGATGTTGGTTCCCAGAAGAAACCACCTGGGAAGCCGCAACGCAGCGCAACTCGCAAGGTCGTGAATGCGGATGAACTCTTCTAGGAAAGGAGAAGAAAAATGCCAAAGAAGAAAGTTACTGACGCCGTTGAAGAGCCAGCACAGGAAACCATCCCTGTTGAACAGGCCCTTGCACAGATGCCACGCCGCCAGGGTAGTGAGGATCTTCTTGAACTGAATGATCTGGAACGTGGCGTCACACGCGAGGATAGTGAAGAGGCGAAATGGGGCTATCTTGCTGGAGCGGTGCGAAGACAGCAGATCCTGACTGGAATCGTAAGCGCAGGGATGACCTATACCGAAAATGGCATGCTGATCGTCCCCATTGATTTCGAGGGTCTCTGTGTCAAAATCCCCGTTCGCGAGATGACTCTGATCGAATGGCCAGAAGATGAACCGATCCCTCGAAGTGTCCGAGTCCAAATTGGGCGGATGCTTGGCGCTACGATCGATTTTATCCCAGCTGGCGTTGATTTCAAGGAGCGCGTTGCAATCGGGTCTCGCAAAGCTGCCATGTTGCAACGGCAAAAGCGCTACTACGCTTCAGGACGTGTGAAGCCCGGCATCCTTATGGCGTGTCGAGTCCTTACCGTTGGAAATAACACGATGATGGTGGAAGCCTGCGGCGTTGATACGGAGATTTACGCACGCAACGTGTCCTGGGAATGGTTTTCCGATATTACGGATCTCCACTCCACAGGCGATCTGGTTGTCGCAAGAGTTCTCGATGTGACCTACAACGAGCAGCGTGGCACTTATGCGGTCAACCTCTCAATCAAGGACGCCTCTGAAAACCCGGATCGGGCAGCCTTGGAGAAAATCGTCCCCAACTCCAACTACTTCGGTGTTGTTACTGGTGTGAAAGACCGCGTTTTCTTCGTCCGCCTTCAAGCGGGCGTCAATGCCAAAACGAAGCTATATCGCTCCATCGACATGCCCAGCAGATTGGATACGGTCAGTTTCCGCGTCACAAGGGTCGATGAAGAAAACGGTATTGCGCTTGGATTTATCACCAGGATCATTAAGCGCCATACCAGATTGAGGTAACCCAACATGAACTATTCTCCCAGCAGCCGCGATGCGATCGATGAACACTGCAGGGAGGTCATTCGGTCATGCCTCAATATCGTGGAGCAGCATGGTGACACATACGTTGCCATCCACAAGGACGATGATATCGAATGCATCGTCCTTGTCTCCATGATTCGAAGCTATCCCATCCTATCCATCATAGTTGCAGACAAACTTCTGCTCGCGGATATCAATGCGGAGCAGATGCACAGCATCGCGAATGAGCTGAATCTGGTGTCGGTCACAGGTTGGCATTCCGTCTTCCTGGCGGATGACAGCATGATCTATATGTACCGGCAATGTCTTTGGCTATCGATGAGCTTGACCTATGAAGACCTCCTTACCATGCTGAAAGAATGCATCAGCGAGTACAAGCGCGGCAAAGGCCGCCTTACTACAGGTGAGTATCCGACCGACCCGGTCGCGTAACGCCTCAAATTATGAAAGGGCTAAAACCATGAAAAAGAGAATCACATCATTGATGCTCATTCTTGTCGTCTCAGTATCCATGACGATGGGAGCGAGCGCGGCATCGTACATCCCAGACGATGTCACCTACCAGAATCTCAATGGGCAGCAACTTGCCATCAAGACCTATACGCTTCTTCCGGATCAGGATCCCTCCGACCTATATGAAGATGACTTCGAATATGACGGATTCCTATATTCTATGAGCGATATCGTCAAAGAGGAGCAACGCTTCCAGGAAGAGAACGCACATACAGAGGTTGTTACTGTCACAACCGCAAGTAAGAACCTCGAAGATATCCTTGCTGAGCTGAAACCTACGATCGAGTACGATGACGGAGTCTCCTCCGGCACACTTTCGCTCGATCATAGCACTCTCAAAACGGAGGCAGCCGGCTATAAGCGCAGTTCCTATACTGTGACAGCGACAAAGAACTACACCGGCCTCGACCGAAATGATTCTTCCTACATCGATAAGACCGTAGAGAAGAATGGCAGAACTTTGAGCCTCTCCAATGTAACTTGGAGCGTTGAGAGTACTGCTCTGGTCGGCGATGAGCTCGTTCCGGCAACTTACTCTGCGGTAGCCACCTATTCGGGCTCTGCCAGTTCTACCGTCGCAACTGGCTATATTACGACCGCCGAATACAAAGGCACTGTCGTATCCTCTGGTATTTCCAGCATTCTCTATACCGTAACCTACCTGGGCACCAAGATTGAACCGACGAAAGCGGAACCCACCTTCAAAGGTGCGGTCTTGGTGATTTCCATTATCGGCGGAACCGCCCTTTTGGCCGCACTGTTGTTCCTCGGCCTCACGCTTCGTAAGAATACTACAGTCTACAAAGCAACAGGCAAAGGCAACGAATATGAAAAATGCGGCCGGCTTCATCTGAAAACCAAGAATCCCGAACTGCGTGTTGACCGCTTGAAGGATATTCCTGAAGGTGTGATCGCAATCGAAGTGGATCAGGCAGTCGCAAAGAAGCTCTTCGGCCAGACCATCGCCATCCGTTGCTATGACAATACTGTCGAGCACACCGTTGGTGAGGTCAACGGTTCGTACTGGTTCAAAGTCGATATTGGCTCTCAGGAAGGTGAATCCAATTATGAGGAGGAACCTTAACATGAAGCTCAAACGACTTTTGACCCTGTGCTGTGCGCTGAGTATGGCACTCGGCATGGTGACTTTCGCTAGTGCCGCAGACTATTCCTTCAAAACCTCTCCTGACCCTGTCTATTACGGCAGCACGAACTACGAGGGTCTCTACGACGCTGAGTATCGTTACGGCTCACGCAATCAGATCGATTACGACATCCCTGAGATCCAATACGGACTCAGTCAGGAATTCTTGGAAAGCTCCCTCAATAATCCCTACCTGAATGGCAACACACAGTACGGCTTTGGCGGGAGCAGCTCGAATACGCAGTACCCGGAGTCCGACTTCGGTAGTTCCAGCTTCATCTCCGGCGGTGGTACGATCGAGATGCCGTATGAACCCTCTGTCACCTTGAACGATCTCAAGCAGAGCGATGGCAGTATCGGCCAAGTCTCCATTGACCGTGTCGGGCTGAATTGCAAAGTGTATGAAGGCGCCACCGACAGTTCCATGTCTAAGGGCGCCGGTCATTACAGTTCTTCCGGCCTCTACACCGGGAATGTTGGCTTGTTCGGCCACAACAGAGGGAATCATCCATACTTCGGAAAGCTGAAGAATGTGAAGGATGGGGACATTGTTAAGTACAAGACCGCAATCGGCACGAAGACCTACAAAGTGACATTCGTTGGTGCGATCTCCTACACGGATTTCTCTTACCTCAATGAGATGGGAGATAATCGCATCACCCTGATCACCTGTATTGCTAACCAGCCCTCTCTGCGTCTGTGTGTGCAGGCTGTAGAGATTCGATAAACCATTGGAGGAAAACCATGAACAGTAAAAAGCCTCGCAATCGTGAGAATCGCACCCGATCCATTCCCGCAGAAGCTACCGTAACCGTCCATATGCTTCTGCCGCGTTCCGCTTATGAGGAGATGCGTCAGCTTTTGAGTGAACGCAGGCTCTCCAAAGCGGATATCCTCATGGCAGGCATCGCAGCCTGCTCGAATCAGAAAGTTGGCTGAAGAACACGCGTAGAGAGTGGCTGGAAAACTATCTTCTACGAGGTGACTCACATGAAAAAGCGTTTCATTACATTCCTCTCCGGCATGGTTGTCGGCGCAGTCATGTTTGGCGGCAGCGTTGCATACGCTTCCGGCATTCTTGCCGATCTCAGCAACAATCAGATTTTTGTGGATGGCTCGCTTACCCCTATGGAGGCGTATGTGATCAACGGCCATAATTATGTGAAATTGCGTGATATCGGCCAGGCCGTCGGTTTTAACGTCTTTTGGGACGATACTGCAAAATGCGTCCAGGTCGAATCGGACAAGCCCTATACTGGGATTGCGCCCACAAAGCAAGAGGGCGAGAAGACAAGTGACCAGCCCTACCAGACCGATGTTGACGCCATAAAGAAGGACATCGTTACCCGTACCAACACCCTGCGGCTTGATAAAGGCGTTGCCGCATTGGAGGTGAACGACCTTCTAATGGATGCGGCTCAAGTCCGCGCGGATGAGATGGCGGCAAGTGGTGCCTATTCTCACACTCGCCCCGATGGACGCAGAAGCAATACCGTTACAGATAGCCGGCGCACCGGCGAAAACATCCACTGCATCACAGAACTGTACCTCGAACAACAGGACAAGACTTTATCTGATGCAGTCGTCAACCTTTGGTCGAATTCCAAGGGCCATGCGGATAACATGCTGAATGCCCGCTACGGCGAGATTGGAGTAGGCTTGGCGCGTGGGACTGACAGTAATGGCTTGGCGTGCTGGTACTGTGTGCAGGTCTTCCTCGTAGACGGATGCGAGGTCACATGGGTGGACGTTCCCGCAATAGGCTGATCAATGATTGCCTCTGCGGTGAATTAAATTCATTCCAAAATGGTCAGTTCGAAAAGTGAACCATTCAACGAAGCAGGTTGAGGAAACTCGACCTGCTTTTCTTGTGTTACAAATGAAGGAGTTTTTATGAAATCAATCAAAACCAGACTTGTCTCAGCATTCTTGCTGATTATGACAATTCTCAGCCTGTTTCCGACCTCCGCCTTTGCTGCATCCGGCACAGGCAAAGGCATCACGATCACAAAGGATCAAGCCTATTGGTCTACCCGCTTATTGGCAAACGGCACGCCGTACAGCTATCGTCCACCGATGGCGGCGGGACGGCTGCTCTACTGCCTCGACAGCGGCCTCGGTTACCACAACGCCACGCAGTCATTCTTTGATTCTTATACCTACACTTCGGCTACCAATGCGGATGCCGACACCGTGCTCAAAACCGCCATTGCCAATAGCGGCCTTGGTGAGATGGACGCCGCGACGCTTGCCAATGTTAAGTGGCTCATGACCTACATCAACGACAGCAAGGCATCCAATGTGGGGCAGCTCTTTATGGCGGTGCAGACCTATGTATGGGACCATCAGAGCTATAAAGGAGAACCCGGCGGAGACGGTGACGCGGGCGGCTACGCCAACGCCGATACCTACGAAATGTACTTGGGCCTCATCGACTGGATGCTCGCGCAGAAGGCACAGGAGGATGCGGCATTCCAGCGTCAGATCGAAGCATATGCCGAGCAGGGCATAGTTGCGACCATTGTTGAGGACGATAGCGCAAAGTGGGCTGTGTTTGCCCTTTCGAGCAACCGCAGAAACCAATCGTTTTTCAACTATTACGCGCCTCGAAAACTCGTTATCAACACCCCGAAGCCTGACCCAGATAACCCTCCCGCGGGTGATGCTGACATTACTTTGAAAAAGGTAGCTGCCGGAACGACCCGCGGTTTGGACGGAGCAAAATTCAATATCTACCGCGATGGTCAGATCGTCGGCAGCGATGTGACCAAAAACGGCGGCATCATCGAGGTAAAGGACGTTACCGAGGGCCTCTGGTCCTTTGTCGAAGTCGAAGCGCCCGCGGGGTACTGTGCAGACTCTGCGCCCATCAGCGTCTATGTGGACACGACCGACGGTGACAAGCAGTACACGGTCACTGCTGAAAATTACGCGCTGCCCGATATGAAGATCATCAAGCGCGACGCCATGAGCGGTAAGCCGATTGCCGGTACGGTGTTCTCGGTAAAGTCAGTCACGGGCAGCTTCTCCACGTCCGTTACGACCGGCACAGATGGCTCTGCGACACTCTCGACCATCCCCGCCGGTGTTTATGTGGTGCGGGAAGAGTCCGTTCCGGAGCCGTATATCGTGAGCAATACAGAGCAGACTGTGGCGCTGCGCCCCGGCCAGACGAGCGAAGTTATTTTTGTGGACTATGAAAAGCCGGGCCTTGAGATCATCAAGAAGAACATCGCCAATGGGGAACCCATTGAGGGCGTGACCTACCGCATCGAGCAGATCGACGGCAGCTACTCCACCACGGCCACCACCGACAGTCATGGACGTATCTTCCTTGATTCTATTCCTGTTGGCACCTATCAGGTGACGGAGGTCAATGTTCCCAGCCATGTCATTCTCTGCCCCATCCCGCAGGAAGTAGCGCTCAAGGCCGGTGAAACCTCCACCGTAACCTTCTTCAATGCACTCAAGCCGACGCTGGAGATCCGCAAGGTAGACAGTGTGACCGGCGATCCCGTTAAGGGCGCGAAGTTCCAGATCTGGTATGCCAGCAACCACACCGACAGCGGAGAGCTGAATGACCTCGGCACTTATTACACCGATGAGAGCGGCAAGATCATTCTTCCCGAAGTTAAGGATGGCTGGTACAAGGTGACGGAACTGGAGGCACCGCAGGGGTACTCCATCAAGGAGCCTGCCACACAGGAATGCTTCATCTCCGGTGGTGAGAGCAAAGTCCTGATCTTTGAGAACACGCCTCTTTCCGCCATCATCATCCGCAAGGTGGACAGTGAGAGCGGTCAGCCGTTGGAGGGTGCATGGTTCCGCATCCGCTACCTCGGCGGCACCTCCGGTACAGGCGGCACTGTGGTTGGAGAGTACAAAACATCCAGCAATGGCACCATCGTTGCAACCGGCCTCAAGGCAGGCACTTATGTCTGCGAGGAGATCTCCGCGCCGGACGGGTATGTGATCACCGACGCCGCGGAAACGGTCTATCTCTCCGGTAAGGATCAGGACGTCATTACCGTGACCTTCGGCAACGATAAGATGGGTTCTTTGCTCATTGTCAAAAAGGACGCCGTGACCGGCGCTCCCATTTCCGATGTGGAGTTCTTCATCACCGATTCGGACGGCAGCGTGATCGGCAACGCCAACGGAAAGTATGTGACCGATAGCGCGGGCACCATCCGTATTGACGGCCTGACCCCCGGCATGACAGTCATCGCCCGTGAGGTGCGGGCAAAAGACGGCTACATTCTGGACGATACCCCGCAGAGCATCAAGATCAAGCGCAACGCCGTGATGACATTGGAGTTTCGTAATCAGCCCAAGGGCGGCGTTTTGGTGAAAAAGGTGGACGCTGTGACGAATGCTCCCATCTCCGACGTTGAGTTCCTTGTCACGGATTCCGATGGCAACTTCATCGGCAACGCCAACGGCAAATATGTGACGGACAGCGCAGGCTCTTTCACCATTACCGACGTTGCTCCCGACACCACGCTCATCATCAGGGAGACGCGCGCCAAGGATGGCTATATCCTCGACGATACCCCGCAGACGGTCAAGGTTAAATCCAATGAAGTCATCACGGTGGAGTTCCGTAATCAGCCCAAGGGTGGCGTTATGGTGAAAAAGGTAGACGCTACAACGAATGAACCAATCTCTGATGTTGAGTTCCTCGTGACCGATTCTGACGGCAATTTCATTGGGAATGCCAATGGCAAGTTCATCACCGATAGCGCTGGCACTTTCACCATTACCGACATTGCCCCTGACACGACGCTTATCATCAAAGAAACGCGTGCGAAGGATGGCTACATCCTTGACGATACGCCGCAGACCATCAAGGTCAAATCCAATGAGATCACAACGCTGGAGTTTCGCAACCAACCGCTCGGTGGGCTTCGAGTCATTAAGCTTGATAGCGTCACGAAGAAGCCTCTGGAAGGGGTTCAGTTCCGCATCACCTACAGCGATGGCAGCTTTGTGGCAGATGAAGGTGGTAAGCTTTCTTCCAACGGCCTTTATATGACTGACGCAAATGGCGAGATCCTCATCAGAGATATTGTCGGCACACTTGTTGTGACGGAAGTGAAAACGATCCCTGGCTACACCATCGATGAAGCCACAAGAAGCCAGACCATCGTTGTTAACCCCGACGATCTTCAGACTCTGATCGTGTATAACGTCCCTGCGGGCGGCCTGCAGATCATCAAGTCGGATGAGGACACCGGAGAGCGGCTCGGTGGTGTCAAGTTCGAGGTTCGCAAAATCAATGGTGAAATTCTCGGGACCTATACCACCGACCGCGACGGCGTCATCAGCATCCCCAACGCAGAGAGTGGCTGGTACACCATTGTTGAGCGCAAAGCGAAAGACGGATACGCACTCGATACCACACCCGTCAATGCCTGCGTCAAGGATGGCGAGACCACAACGGTAGAGATCACCAACCAGCGCATGGCCTCTATCATGATCCACAAGATCGATGCAGCGACTGGTGCAGGCATTTATGGTGTCAAGTTCGTACTCTATGATTCTGGGAAGAACCCGATCGGCGAATACACGACGGATCAGGACGGCTACATCTACATTGATGATGAGCTGGTACCCGGAAAGTACTACCTGCGTGAACTGGAGGCGGCGGATGGCTATATTCGCGATGAGCAGTATAAGACCGTCTATGTCGAACGTGGCAAATGCGCGCAGATCGAGTGGGAAAATAGTGCTGTGACGGGTCAGATCCAAATCCGGAAGTATAGCTCGGAAGACAACACTGTTACGGGCCAGCTTGCTGGCACCCCGTTGGAAGGCGCTGTGTTTGAGATTACGCAGGACCGCTCTGGCAAGGTTGTTGGCTATATCGTGACGGATGCGCGCGGTGTTGCTGCTTCTGGCCCCCTGCCGCTCGGCCGCTACTTCGTGACGGAGGTGTCCGCGCCGAAGTATTATCAGCTGAGTGGCGAGAAGATGGAAGCGGAGATCGAGTATCCCAGTCAGATCATCAAGCTCTCCGCCTACAACAAGCCTGCGGCCCTGGGCGTGACCGTCAAGAAGAGCGGCAACTATGAAGTGCAGCCCGGTCAGACCATGAGCTATGACTTCTCCGGTATTGCCAATACCTCCAATGTCGCGCTCAACCACTTCTTCTGGCATGATCGCATTCCTACGGATGCGACGCGTGCGCTCAGCATCAGCACGGGTACCTACAATGCGCGCCTGTACTATAAGGTCACCTTTAAGACCAATCTCAATGACTACCGGACTTTGGTCAGTAACCTGTTGACCTCCAACAACTATTCCCTGAGCCTGAATGCCGCTACGCTGCGGCTCGCGCAGGGCGAGTATGTTACCGATGTCCGCTTCGAGTTTGGCACGGTGCCCAGTGGCTTCTCTTCTGTTGTGAAGCCTACCATGCGTGTGCAGGTGCTTGGTACCGTGAGCAATGGCTACCAAATCATCAATCGTGCCGATGTTGGGGGCCAGTATCTCAATGAGTGGCAGACGGCAAAGACCACCTGGGTCACTACCGTCTGTCGCTTCAATACCACGCCGCTGCCGAGGACCGGATATTGATCTCGAGAGAGGTCGTTTCCTATAACCCCCGCCAGCCCCGGAGCTCACGCTTCGGGGCTGATCTTTTGAACATAAGGAGAGTATTATCATGAGCAAGTTTTTACCTATTGGTACCAAAGGCGAGCTGCTGAACAGCGACATGATCGCCCGCATCATTCCCAAGGAAGATGGCGGATGCATCATCCTCACCAAAGATGGTCAGCACTTCCACAGTGAGATCGACCTTCACGACGAAGTCAATGACTACAACTCCATTCGTTCCATCATCCCTTGCCAGGGCGTCAGCGCTGTCTATCTGGATGATGATGGCGACAGCGAAATCTGCCCCTGCGCTTTTGTGATGCTGATGTCTGACGGCAAAATTGAGCCTTTCGTCTTTGCAACGGACAAAGACATCGAGCGAATCGCCAATAAAGGCCATACCGGTTTTACCGGATTCGTTCCAACCAAGTAAATAACGAAGGCCGCTGCTCCGGCAGCGGCCTTCTATTCCAAAACAAGTGGAGGAATGTCAAACATGGGTAGATTTATCAACCTCGGTATCGCGATTGTCAACACCAGCTACATTATCCGTGTGGAGATGGAATCCGATGGCAGAGCGGAAATCTATATGTCCGATGGTACGATGTTTCGCTGCGATCACTTCGATGCCTCCCAACTATATGGCACAAATGAAAAGAAAGAGGGTGCGACCTCGTTACATCTGCAAGAGGAACTCCGATATGACCAATCACACTCCATGTCTACTTGATGAAGCAGCAACCTTCATGAAAGTACAATGCCTCTCTGACCTGCGGTTCCTGTCCACTGACGGTCGATCCCGCTGAGCCGCATTTCTTGAGACTTTTGATGCAGCAGAATACACACTTTTCCAGTGAAATGATGCCATTGAATACTTGAAAGCTGGAGTGAAACAGCAGACCGCACAGGTGGCTCGTGCACAACTCCTACGCGCCCTTAGAACCACCTGATGGCTCTATATCAATATTGCATAGGTGGACATGTTCTACCAAACACCCAGAACTGGCATTTCCATCATGTGCGCCCACTATTTCTATTCGAACGAAGGAGGATCAAATATGCCCTGGATTATCAGCAATGGAAAAAGCTATGTGGAGATTATCGGCAACAATCAGATGATCACTACTGCCTATATCGATCGTGCGCATACATTCAACAATAAGAAGACGGCAGAGAAATACTGCTCTTTGCTGCCAAAGACGATGAAAAACCTGAAGTATAAGGTCATCTTCATCTCAAACCCCAATCCCGAAAATCCTGATCTGCAACTGGAGCTACTGACACCTGAATTCTACCTGACTCGGCTGAAGAATTTCAGCGATTTCATTCACACCATCCAATGCCAAAGAGAAACACTGGTGACCGGCCAGCGGAAGGCGGAGCTGGAGATTGAAGACATCGAGCACGCAGCGGAGTTCTATAACCTGGATGCCTCACATGGATACCAGCTCTATAAACTTCTGCACGATGCCCGTGTGCGCCGGCGCAAGTGCAAGAATGCAATCGCTTGGATCGATTTCATCTTAGAGCAGCGCCCTGAGCGGTTTGTGGAGAACGATCCATCAGCTCGCATTGTGGGAACGCGCTCCCGCGATTATGCGCCTCGCGCGCTTCCTGCGCTGTTCGAATGGGAAAATGAAGGGCAGACACCTACGGCAAACCTTTGACCATAATTGAGCCTTTCAGGCGATTAAACCAGCAGTTCAATGACAACTGCTACAGAGACAGATATCGTAGTATCAACGAAAAGAGACGAGGAGTGAATACAATGAACCTCAAAGAAGCGTTCCGCTTTCAGAATAAGCTGCAGTCCATGATGGCCGATGCGCAGAGCATCCTCGGCAACAACGGCAACATCACCAAGGTGCAGAACACCTACCTCCGCCACAAGGTCATGGCAGAGGCGGAGGATGAGGTCACTATGGAGGCCCCCTCCACCGAGTATAGCGAGAATATCACCGAGATGGCAGAGTTCCTGCTGTTCCTCCTGGACGAGCGGGAAAAGCTGAGTGCGGCAATTCATCAGGCGAAGGCATCTCTTCCTCTTGACGCTGGCCTGGATGGCGAAGTAAGCCTCAATGGGAAACGTCAGGAGATCGCCACTCTGCTCCGCCACATGGCCGGCCTGCGCAATGGTGAGGTTTTGATCTCTAACGGGGGAGTCGGCTATCGGTTCAACAACGAGGGAAATCAGGTCTCCTACCGCTGCGATGTCAAACGTGTGACCACTATCAATTTCGATCGCAATAAGATCCGGAAGATGTGCGCTGATCTGAGCAAGAAGTCCGATGAGACCTCTGCCGCTCTGGATGCCGCTCTGGTCAACACCCCGGTGGAGTACGAAGCTCCGTTCGATGTGAACGAGACTTTCGCGGAGGCTTTTGAAGCGCATATGTCCGCATTGAGCTGACCAAGCCCTTGCGACTTTGCTCCGACTATCACGGATGCGGCAGAAGAAGAGAACGTGGCGACCGGTTCAGTTGCAGACGAACTATAGTGCTGCAAATTAAAAAATCCGCTCGGTTGATTCTGAGCTCCAAAAGAAGGCATGATCCGTTTCATTAACGGATGCTACGAACCGTCTTCCCATCCATCAGCGCTCAACGCTGTTGCACGATATCGTGAATACGCTAACGCCGAATCCCAACCTTGCCACCTCACATCTCCCTATTCTGTTGGATAAAGATAGATTTCCTATCTTGATACTGCTGGCCTTTGAGCCGTTCATACGTCAAGGCATGCTACCCTCGCTCCTCAGGGAGCCAGCGAGCGCATGGCTTTGGCAAAAATGGTCTAAGCAATCTTGGCTCTCTGCCGTATCCGAGATAGTCGGAGCAGTTCTCCCATAAATAGAGGCGAGCAGCAGGCTTCAGCCTGCTGCTCACAAATAATCAGATTCAGTTTTGATGTCCGAGATACCAGGATGTCCTCCATAGGTACTTCAAACAACGCGCCGAGAGCATACAGATTATCTACGGAAGGCAGGCTCTTTCCTTGCTGCCATTTGTAGATCGCCTGCGGCTCTTCGAAACCAAAGTATGCCTGCAGATCGCGGACGCTCATCCCACGCTCGACGCGAAGACGGATGATGTTCTTTCCGGTCGCAATCGGATCAATGACCGGAAACTGCTTCGTGTTCATGGCAATCGCCTCCATCTAAAGAGTCTTCCCAAACGGGAGTACTTCAGAATACTGGAAGAAGCTTCAAAAAGCAAGAGAAAAGTCGATTTTGTAAAGAAACTGTCACATAGGAGGTCCAATCGTGAGTCGAGAATACAATGAATCCTACTGCTGGACGATTGAAAAGTTCTCATTCTTCCACAACTACTTCGCAATTATCGATACAGCGGATTACCTTGCAGACCAGCTTTTTATCAAGCATCAGGTCAGAGTTAGGTTCGGCCTTGAGTTCGTTTGCCCGGATGCTCCCTATCGCGTCATCATGTGCAAGTGCCGCAAGCGTGATGTCGATGCTTTCCTGGCAGCGATCCGTGAATTGCCCAACAAGATGCTCCTGTGCGGGTATCCTGACTACCTTACATTCTGCGCGGATCTCAAAAAGAACGTCCAAACCGTTCGAGACAATGGAGGTGTTCTCACCAATGAAACAGATGATACCACTCAAGAAGCAGAGCAAGAAAGCGCAAAAGGAGCAACATGCGAAGCAGCGCGGTAGCTGGTATGGTATTTCTCCCGTCACAAGAACTGTGCCAAATGGAAAAGCCTATGACCGAAATCGAGTTAAACGAGAAGATCGAGAATTTGCTGACTGAGTCAGCTACCAGGCAGCCATCCAGACGAACGGGCTCTGCGTATCGAAGAGAAATGCGCATCCGCAAGAATGCCGCGCTCATGCGCATTGTCACAAGAAGGTATGTGCCTCATGCCGGTTATATCGATTACGGCTTTGATGGTAACACGCTGCTCCATTCGGGGAAGTACATCAAATATCCCAAGAACAGTAATTGCCAGCGGTGGATGAAACGGGAGACCAGCCGAAAGTTTCGGAACTGTCAGGATCTACCCCGAAAGGGGAACTACTACCGGCGCCTTTTTGACTACTGGTGGACACTTTATTAAAAACGAGAGGATTCCTGCAGCACAATGTGCGGGGACCCTCTCGTTTCTTAGTCTATATCTCTTTCAGGCGCCTGTAGAAAGTTGATCTCGAACGGATACCGGCGCGATGCATGGCTTCTTCCTCCGTTACTTTATGGTTGCGGAAATCCTCTGCGACTTGGCGGAACAGATTTGGATCGACCACAATCTTCTTCCGACCGGCGTATTTTCCGCTGTTCTTTGCCAGTGCGACGCCTTCTTGGTGACGCTGCTTATTCTGCTTTGCTTCCATTGATTCCTGAACCATGAGCAGGTTTAGCAGCAGACTGCATTCCTCTTCAGAGAGCTGGCGCGAGTCTGTTTCATCCCAGATATGAGCGCCGCTTCTCAAAATCTGAAGGAGAATCTTTCTGAGCTGGTAACTGGTCTTTGCGATGCTTTGGAATCCCTGAATCGTAACAAGGTCGGTTGGCTGGAGATCGGGCGGCAGGCTGTTGATCGATTCAAATGTGATAGTCCGAGCAGGTTCTGCCCGCTCAACGATCAGGTTATCGGTGCCGCAGCGCATATCCGTCCGGAGCAGCCACTCAAAGCGATCATAGTAATCCAGACCAACTGCGTCAAGGAGTTCCCAGAGATCCTCTCGACTTTCACTGGGCGTACGCTCAGAGATGAAGTACGGCGTCATATTAACGCGATAGTATCGATCGAGCCGCATGGACATGTCGAGTCCGGGAATACCCTGGAAAATGGAGGACGGCAGGGTATCGATTACACTCCATTCAGGAGTGAAAACATACTGGAAGTTCTGATCATCAAAGCGCTCAAGATCAACTCGCCCAACAGCATACTTGTCGCCATTGCGGTCCACGGCATAGATTATGCCGCTGCTCCGGTAATAAGGCTTTCCCTGAAGGGGAAGCGTATATTCGTTTAGGCTTTGGTAATCATGCGTAACAGGCCTCATGAGCCACTCCTTTCCATGTTACAACTGGCGATATGCGTACATAAGGATCTTTTCATATCGTTGCTGCAGCATGACTTTATAGAAACGCTTACGCACCTCTGAGATCCCTTCCACTTCGTCAGTAAGAGTATTGATTTGATTAAAATCGATGCGAGGAACAATTCGCTTTAGGGCATCATTGCAAGCTTCGAATTGCAAGCTGCTGATCACTTCAAAATAGGAACTCTTGCGATTCTTCACCTTGATGTGGGAGGTGGGAAACTTATAGATCCGTTGGTCAATTTCATCCTCGGAGGAGAGTACGGCCTCCAGCTTCTCGTCCGTATTCAGCTTCGGGTACAGGCTTGAACCATTGTCATATACCGGGGCGATCCGGTATAGGTTATTTCTCTTAATGAAGCCCCAGTTCCCACCATGCCGGTCAAAATTGCCGATCAAAGCATCCACGATGAACATATCCCAGAAACGGTCGATTGTCTCCTCAACATTTGTTGACTTCATATTCTCCCGCAGCATTGCGGTAATATCTTCATAAGTGTACTGATAGAGTTCTTTGTCCCTTTCCAGCGAGCTTTCGCCGACACCGTTGAAGGCAACAAGATCATCCTCGGGCTCTAAGAAATTCTTCATAACGACTACATTCTTGCCCTCATAAGTGCCAAGGAAGGTTTCCTGTACGGGAATGCCAAGTAGTTGAAAAATATGGCTTCCCAAATACTCAGAAACATAATTGAAGGTCAAGCCCACTTCGGAGTTCTTCTGAAACTTGACGATATAACGAAATCCGTCAATGATGATTTCAAACTTCTTTTCTGCCCCAGAGAATAACACGGGTGTCTTTTCGTACTTGCTGTAATCTCTCATGATAGACCTCCGATTTTGATCTTCACCATTATTATATCCGCAACGAGCAAAAGTGTCAATAGAACTGATATATATTTTGATACATACGTAAACTGACGAGTGTGCATCAAATGAAAAAGTCGCACCATGTAAATGGTGCGGCTTAGGGGATAGTATGAACCGTGTCGAAATCGATGCGGTTGAGGGTGTTCTCATTAGAGCCGTTGCTTTTTTCGCAGATCAGAAAAAGGCCATGCGGGAGCGGCCGCATACAATATTGCATTACACGACCGATGCCCCAAAGGGCATTAGAGACAGCTTGGCCATCTTGAAGCATTGCTTTCCGATTGGAATGCCAAGGATCGTGATGCACCAGAGACAGCCCAGAATGCAGTATCCGATTGCCATCTCAAGGCCAAAGAAAATGATCCAAATTAGGTTGACGAGGAAGGAAAAGCCTCCACCGCCATACACAACTTCTTTCCCAAACGGGAAAAAGGCGAGACTTGCGAATTTGAAGCATTGCAGGCCAACGGGTATGCCGATGATGGTGATGCACCAAAGACAGCCGGCCAGTACCCAGGCAAGCCCGCCGATCAATCCTCCAAATAGGAACCAAAGAATATTTCCAATCGTAGACATAGTTGTCACCTCAACTTCTCGCTATTTCGCATCCGTTGCAAGCTGTCGCTCGATCCATGCCATCAGCAACCTCACGATGCGTTTCTGCTCATCCTCCGTCAGCTCACGCCCTATCGGAACATGATACCACTTGTTTAAGCAGCCGCGACAGCAGCAGGCGCAGGCGTGCTGGGCAATAAACACTGGATGCCCGCGCATCGGTGTCTGTTTGCCGTCATTGGGGATGACCGCCGGCGCAAGCCTCGTTCGGATAAAGCCGGCGGCATGGCGTTGAATGGTGTCCATGCCCTTGTCCATTATGTACTGCCTGTCCTTTTCGCTCAAATAAAACTTTGCGCGGAAGGCAGATTCTTGTAGGCGCTTAAAGGCCTGATCAATAGTTGACATGATTGATGTAGAGAGTACTTTTTTCAGTCGTCCTGTTTTTGGCGCGCCATGGGGTTCGCTTTTGTGATCGATTCATGGCTTGGTAGGGGAATGTTGATTCCGAAAATAAGCTTGACCAGCCAGGTAAAGAAGACGATCACAAGGATCGGGATCAGGCAAGAGGTTACCAGCATTACAGCGAGAGCCTCGATCATGTTGTTGAGCACAAGCTTAAACTTATTTACGGTTTCCGTTGTCGCTTTACTGATCCCCTCGGTAACTTTGGAAAAGAGCTCCGAAATCCCATGACTTTCTTCAGCGTCATCTGCTTTGTCGGCCGTCTGCGTCTCCTCAGTAATGCGCTTGGCATCTTCTATTGTTGTGGTGATTGAGGTGTTGTACGTCTCTTCAATCACATTAGAGACATAAACGCTGGTTGGTACTACAAGAACAATTGCAAAGCCAAAGCACGCGACCTTCCAAGCCAGCTCACCAAAGAACCGCTTGGCGGAAAGAACATACGCAGCGCATAGAGCGCAAGAGAGTGGAATAAGTATATGAAATGTCGCACTTGCTGTAATGGTCAGAAGGTACTTCTCCAAAAAGATCGCACAAAGAACGATCAGAAAATAACCACTCAGATCTGCCAGCTTATCCGCAATTGGTGTAGCCACATCACCTGGCAGGACGGTAATTGCTGTTGATGCCGCTGCAGAAACAGCTGTCAACTCCAGAACGGTTTCCTGCTTTCCTTGTAATGCATTGAGTGAAGTCTGATATGTACTTGGCTGAGTCATATGTGGGGCGATGCAGAAGAAGGATAAGACTGCGGTAGCCAGAAGGCATATTAGCCAGATAACTTTACTGTGAAAAACAGTTCTCATTGTTTCCCTTCCACCTTTCTTAGTACTGTTCTGCGATCGACTTGACATAGTCTGCCATTCGTTTGACTACCTCATCGGGCCCTAAAATCTTTACTGCCGTTCCAAAGCCACAGACCCAAGCAAAGAACTGTGGACTGTCGATCACATCAGTGCGTACTGTAAAGTGATCCTCTCCGTCCGGGACTAAGATCACATCCCGCCCGAGACGGTCGAGTACGGCGCCCACCAGATGATTTTCGAAACGGAGATGGACCTTGACCTCCTCACCGGTGAACATGCCAAAGGTCTTGCGAGCATAGACAGCCATGTCGAGCGCCTCATAAGCTTCCTGACCATCTCGTTCTTCATCCAGAACGGTGATCTTCTCCATCTTATCGACGCGGTAGTGCTTGATGATCCCTGCAGCAGAATCAAAGGCAACCATGTAATAGTTCTCATCGTCCCATGTCATTGCAAAGGGACTGACAACATAATAAGCTCCGTCATGGCGGTACACGCGCTCCTTCGCGACATTATACTCGAAATACAGGAACCGGATCTTCCGATTGCTTGAGATGCCATTATGAATCTCATCGACATTATAGTAGATGGACTCATTCATCGTTTTGATCCTGTTCTTCACAAATACCTGCCGGTTGAGCAGCTGCGCACTATGGATGCTGGCCAGCTTTTCAATCTTCTTGATCAGGGAGAGTGTCTTCTTGTGGGTAATAAACTTCGACGACTGAACACTGTCCACGAGGAGCTTGAGCTCAGGCAATTCAAAATCACGGCCTGCCACATAGTAACCATGATTGTTTCCTTCCGATACTTGAATGATGTCCAAACCGAAATCTCGCAGAGCATCAATATCGCTATAGATCGTCTTACGCTCTGCAGCAATATCATGTGACTGCAGGTAGGCAATGATCTGATTGGTGGTTACGACATGCTCTTCATCTGAGTTCTTCAACAGGTACTCCATGATGTAGATAATCTTCAGCTTCTGAAAAGAGGAGCGCGGCATATGTTCATCATCCTTCCGCCATAGTAAATGATATTGTTAAAGCAGCAACCTAGCAGGCTATGATTCCCAAGCTGAATCAGTTATAAGCGCTTGGGAATAATCCAGATTGCTTTCCTGGAGAGCATCAACAATGCAGGATCGTGAAGAGGTTGTAGAGCTCTATTTCAATCGCAAGCGGCTTAGCCAAGACTTCTTGAAGTCAATGCCAAAGAATTCCCTCGCATCATTGAGGTTCATAACAAGCCAGTCTCTGGATTTGTGTGCCTCAAGGGTCTCAGGCAATTCTTTCAAAATGCGGTCAGCTTCCCAAGTCGCTCCTGCATTATAGCGCAGCTCATTTGCCCGTTCAGATATTTCAAAAGAAGCTCGGCTGGTCTTCCAGGCATCACAGATTGCTTTCATTGCATAACTACCGGTAACACGCTCACTGAAATAGTCTTCCAAGGTGAGCACGCGGACGAATGCTGGTAATTCACCCTCCGTGTATTCTTGGATAATGGATACGATAATCTCAGAAGACACCGCAAGAATATCAGGTGCGCTCTCATTCTCGTCGCACTTGATTTCCTCTAATAAGTCGGGAACAACTTCCAGCATCCGACGCAGATACTCCCGATAGAAAGCGGTTCCTATTTCTCGCTGCACCGTTCTTACAACATTGCTGCGCATGACTTCTGTGTTCGTCAGTCCTGCCTGCACTCGGCAAACAACCGTTCTGCGAATCACCTCAGGCGCCACAGCCTTTACATCCTCGTTTGCACTTATTACAACCGCAGGATAATGAACAAGGTGATCCGCAATGCCAAAGTCATCATTTTTTATGGTTTCAATTGCGTGCTGGTTAAATCTGGTGTTTGTCAGATCGTCAACAATGATCGGTGCGCCCTTCACCGTCCTTTTCAGGCCTTCAATACTGGAACGCGTGAAATCCGGGGCGGAAATTTTCGTTTTCTGCCCAATCATCATCTTAAGAAGCGTTTCCAAAAAGCTTGTCTTTCCTGCCTTGCTCTGACCGTAAACAAGGCCAAAGACCGGATAGGGAAGTGTATTCTGATTGTAGCGAACAGCCATGTCGCGCATACACCCCATAAATGGCGAGCAGAAAAACCAATTTGCAAACTCGAAGTACCTTCTTTGCATCCCAGTCACATCACCGTGGAATTTTTCATAACCTCCCATGTAGCGAAGAAAAAGCGAAACATCCTGTGCGATCGCTTTACTTGATGGCGCAAGGTCTACGAGTTCTCCATTCAGTTTGACACTGCATTCATCTACAAACACTTCGAGCTGCGGATACTCACTCCTTAGTTCTTTTTCTTTCGTTTGATCTGCAACGATCTGTCGCCGGATTATTTTGATTGTTTCTGGGGACAACAGGGTTTTACCCTTCTTATCCGGCCTTGGAACAGAAGGCGCAAACCTTGCAGATAGGCTTTTCACATCCAGGGCAAACTGCACTTCTTCTCGCGATGCCTCGACTGTTTCAAGCATTAGCGCTTTCTTCACCTTGACCGTTTGCGCAATAGGTATTTCCTCGATATGCTCTCCGCAGTCTGCAATCGCTAGCGTTTCCTTGAAAACCTGATCCGTGCACTCATCGCGAAATTCATTGTAGGAATGAAGGTACCAATCGTAGGCGCTGTTGCCGTCGATATAGCAGATATTTTCTCTCTGCTTTCCACCGAAGGCTGCAAATGACATATTGGCTGATCCCATCACAACGCGTTTTCTCCCGTCGGAAGATGAGAGGAGATAGATTTTTTCATGAGACAGTTTTTCTCTGGCAATGAAGAAATGAAGGGTGTTGTCTTCAACACGTGACATTAAGTCAATCTTCATCTTACTTGCAGTATCACGCATTCTATCAACCATTTTACATTGATAGGCCATGATTTCTTGCAGAGAGTATGAGAGGACTTCTTCGGACCCAAAGATTACCTCAACATCTTCGAACATATCTACCAGTTGATAAACAAACCCTATGGCAGATGAGTAGGTAATGGCGCGGAGCGAATCAAATCCGGAAAACAGGTCCTCCCATCTGAGCGTCTCTGCTTCTACGAATTCCATTCGCACGACATCAAGAGGTCCTCCAGAGAACAGATCCTTGTCTTGGCTTTTTTCGCACATGGTCTTGCCAAATAGAGATATGTTTTCCATGCAATCCCCCTCCTATTACAATAGGTCCTGATTAAGAAGCCTGCATTCGGTCAGAATGGCTCAACCTTCACCTGAAGTGCAGATCGCCCCGATCGTATCATTTGACTTAGTTTTCCTGCTTTTCGCATGCCACAGTTGGGAGTGCTCTGCTAACTTATATTATCATAACACATAACCTGTCCAATAGAAAGGACAACCTTCGAAAATGTGTCATTATGATTCTGAATTTACCTGAAATCTATTCTGATTATTATCGATAATGGGGATTTGAAGAAATTTTCGATAAAGCTAAGTAGCTGAACTGAGCTGCACCTGTGTTCGGAGTCATTAAGAGGCCTGAAGGAAACTGCCATAAAAATCGCTTTTATTCTGAGTTGCTCTGTGTTATACTGCAAATAGAAAATTTGCGATGAGGAGGGGTTACAGTTGACGATAGATTTAGCGTTAGAGAAGCTGATTCCGGGGCTACGTGAGATATATGGAGATATGATTGACAGCATCATCCTGTATGGCTCTACCGCACGTGGAACTCGAGAAGAGGACTCAGATGTTGATGTGGCAATTCTCCTTCATGCAGGAGCAACAAAAGCAATGCGAGGCCAAATGCTTGACCTTGTAGTTGACCTGGAACTTGAGTGTGGAAAGGTGATATCTGTTATTTGCATTGATTACGATAAATTTGCGGAATGGAAGGATGTTCTTCCGTTTTATAAGAACATTCGAAAGGATGGTGTTGTTTTGTGGCAGGCAGCTTAACGGCACTATCTGCACATCGTTTTGGCCGGGCCAAAGAAGAACTGCAAACTGCGGAACTGCTTTTGAAAAATGCCAATTTTCGGTCTTCGATCAACCGCTCCTATTACTCTATTTTTCATGCAATTCGCGCGGTTAATGCACTGGATGGGTTTGACAGCAGTAAGCACAGCGGTGTAATTGCACACTTCAATCAAGAGTATGTCAAAACTGGCGTGTTTGAGAAGGGCGCATCGAAAATAATCCGCAATGCGTCGGAGCTGCGCGAACAGGCAGACTATGAGGACTTTTATGAAGCAACACAGGAAGAGGCTTCTGATGTGCTCATACAGGCTTCTCAGTTTATTTCAGAAGTGGAACGTTATCTTCATAACAAATCGATTCTATAATCAGAGTGTACATTTGGACTACCATTTGATGACTATCGCAAAAAAACCTCGGGAGCCTTGCTCTGCAAGACTTCCGAGGTTTTTCTTCAAAATGTCGAGATTTGTGCAATCCCAATCAAACCATAGCATGTTTGGGACAATGTTTCAAATCCCATGTGACCGAGCCATAAAACTCTATATTTCGTTTCAAGAGCTATTGCATTTTCCTTGCAATAGCTCTTTTTTTGCCCGTTCACAAAATGTTTACAAATTTCTTTTCGAAGCGACGGGGGGTACCCCCCTGTTTTTTGAGTGAACTCTAGTAGAACGCAAAAAAGGAGATGACCATTTTGAAAAAAAGAAAGACCCGAGCCCAGCGCAGTAGATCCTTCCGCTGTCCGCATTGCGGGGCGGCCATGATCCTGAGGCCTGCATCCGAAATCTATCATGATGCGAAATCTGACCGAAAGCTCTATGTATGTCACAACTATCCCGCCTGCAACACCTATGTTGCCGCGCACCCGAATACCGACAAACCAATGGGTGTGCCGGCGAATGGGGATCTCCGGAATCTCCGTATTCAGGCGCATCGAAAGTTCGATCTTATCTGGAGAAGCGGGATCATGACTCGTGAAGAGGCTTATCGCTGGTTTGCAGATTCATTCGGACTTTGCCTGCGTGACGCTCACATCGGCATGTGCAGTGAGTATCGATGCCGTGAGCTGATCCGACTCTGCAATGAAGTACTTGCCAGAAACAACTGTGTCGCATAAAGGAGGTGCTCGACATGACTGATTATCAAGAAGCCCTGGTACTGGAGAATTTGGACCTGGTCAACTGGGTCATCCGCACGCGAATTTCCATTCCGAACCGTCCACTCCTGACCTATGATGACTTTTACGCCATTGGTTGCGAGGCTATCTGCAGAGCGGCGCTGAAGTATCAGCCGGATATGGGAGCTTTTGCACCTTTCGCCTGCCGGTACATTTACAATGCCATCGTAGATCACTGCCGCGCTATGAACTACCGGTTGGAAAGAAGTGTAGAGATCAGCGAAGATGAAAATACCTCTCTGCTCGATATGCTGACTTGCACTTCAGTTGACTTTGATGAGACCGTAACGGATGCCACCGCTATGTCTGCGCTTGCTGCCTGTAAGGAGAAATACAATGGCGTTGCTCGGAAAGGTGTGGAAGCCATCGAGCTGAAGCTAAAGGGCTATGAGGCCACGGAGATTGCAAAACACTATGATACGAGCGTAAATAACGTCAACGCATGGATCTCGCGTGCTCGCAGCAAGCTCCGTAACGAGCCAGCATTATTGGAAATCCTGTATTGAGTTGTTGTTCTTCGTCTCGTATCTTCGTAAGAAAGAACAGAATGGCTGAGGAGGAGAGCATTATGATGACATTCTATGCTGCCGCTGGCAGTTATCAAATTCGCAATGAAGACGGCAAAGATATGCCTTATATTATGCGGCTTGGGAAGCTCCAGCCAGTTTCTATTCCGGAGTTCAGTATCTGGAGTATGTTGCTGTGGGATGTCCTGACGCACGACGAGCTCCGCAAGAAATATTTTGAAAAGATGGAGGAAGTGAAATTGGATCCCTCCGGATTTGAGAAGGCACTCGAGATGCTCGTAAAGCGAAAGCTCATCATCAAAGGTGTTGGATACACCGGTGCGGATGCGCTCTACAACATGCTTTATGATACCTATATCATACCGCTGCGAGGTGTGCAGGGTACAAGGCGCTTGCTGAATATCGCAAAGCTGCTCAAGCAAGGTAAAGTCAACTTCTTTGAGGCTGTCTACCTCCTGCAGCCAGATAAGGGTACAGAAGCGGAACAGCGAATCATGAAGTTGGTTACCCAGACGCCGCTGAGCGTCCCCGAGCTGGTACGATGCTTTGAAAACGATGTTCGAGATGTCAGCTCGGCCGACAAAGTGATTTCCGCCATCTATACGGAAGAATCTGACAACCAGGCGCGAATGAACAACGCTTGCAGTCTCTCAAACTACAGGCAGGATGTGCTGGAAGCGACTGCAAACCTTTACCTGGCACGCCAGGTAATACTGGAACACGCATAGTCATATGGGCCGGAGGGATCACTTTCGGCCCATTCATTTTATTCTGCTGCATGCGCGGAGAAACAATATGTGTTAACGTTTCCGCATAAGCCTATTTCTTCCGTCGAGGAAGCTTCACAGCCAGGTGATTCTGTGCTATACTCTTAACAAAGATAGAAGGGCAAGATCACAAATGAGCGGGGCGTGAGAAAATGGTCGTGTTGGACTTAGAATGGAACCAGGGGTACGGAAGACATGAGCTGGAGGAGATTATCCAGCTCGGAGCCGTGCAGCTCACCGAGCTTGGCGGTACGATCACGAACACCTTTAACGCCTACATCCGGCCGACACTCTATAAAACGCTGTCCGTTGGGGCAAGACATCTGCCGGACCTATTGCTCTCGCTCTCGTCCGAAACGGAGTTCAGCACAGCATACCGTGACTTTGTGGAATGGTGCGGCGAGGAGACGGTATTCGCGGCGTGGGGGCATCAGGACATTTCTGTGTTGCAAAAGAACGTTGCCTACCGAAATGAGGAGCCGTTCACGATTGGGGAATACATCGACCTGCAGGCTGTCTTTGACCGAACCGTGGGCGCTGACCGCCATTTGTCGCTGGAGACGGCCGTCACATACTGCGGGATACCGGAGACATTCTCATTTCACAACGCGCTCAACGATGCCATGTATGCCGCGCTTGTCAGCGGCTATGTCGATTCGAACGCTCTGCACGAGGCGCCGGCGCCCCAAAAGCGGAAAAACCGCAGGGGGCAGAAGCTCCACGCCGTACCGAAGAAGAGCGGCAGGCGGAGAATACACTTTGCATCGACAGCCGCAGAAAAGTTGCCTGAACCGACCGCCTTGGCATTTCAGAGGAAGACGCAGGCGCTCAACAACCTGAAGCTGCGGAGCATTTCCTGCCCAGAATGCGGTGAAAAATACGCGCTTTCCCATTGGTATACGCTCGACCGCTCGACCTACTATGGTACCATCTGCTGTCCCGAGCACGGCGCGTTCCTGTGCAGACTGGTCCTCATGGATGAGGCGGGAAAATGGCGGGCGGAACGTGCA
>OKWJ01000662.1_pt1 | contig 36908 bp, 56 predicted proteins | sample 1607121 | NCBI WGS metagenome assembly OKWJ01 (sample SAMN04414080, study PRJEB24778) | human gut metagenome | material: faecal | host: Homo sapiens | reverse complement strand
CTGGTCGCCGGTGCTGGTAGCTGCTGACTGGTCGCCGGTGCTGGTAGCTGCTGACCGGTCGCCGGTGTTGGCAGCTGCTGACTGGTCGCCGGTGTTGACAGCTGCTGACCGGTCGCCGGTGCTGGTAGCTGCTGACCGGTCGCCGGTGTTTGATTCTTTGTTATCTTTCCAGTTGACTTTATCAAGAATGAATTTCACCCCGGCTTCAATAAGTCCTTTCAGTCCAATTTCAGCGGAAATATGAATTTTAGATGTAGCTACTTTACTGTCGCCTCCATCTCGATCTTCCTGACCACTACTTTCAATTATGCAATACCGGCTATCGGAAGGAGGATAATACCCCAATACGTCCATCGGGTTTTCACAGAAATGGAAGCCATTTTTACAGGCTTCGATCTTGCCTTCGGTGGTATAGTCTTTGCCGACCTCGTACTGAAAATCGCGGCACTTCAAATCTTTGTCGAAACCTTTATAACCTTTCATAGTATTGAGTGTTTTGATTTGTCCTTTAAAAAATCCGCGATACTCCCGTAGGGCGGAGTGGTGACCCGGATTGCCGTCCGGATCGTAAAAAATGGCTGCTAACCTAAACCAACATTACTAACCTGACCTGCTTTACGGTAGCAGGAACCGTTATTATGCTACTTGCTTCAATAGTCTGCATTCTATTTCCAGTTCGAGTAACTGCGTATTGAGCTCTACGTCTTCCTTGAAGCTGATACTATCCTCATCCGTGCAGTCCCAGCCAACGATACCCACATGGGCGTGCGATATATATTTTTCTTTGGGGGTGGTTATACCGTCGCCGTCCGTACTTTCAATAATATCGATATTGGCTGAAACCGTTAATGTGTAGTCGTCACCTTCAAAAGAGTACTCGATATTCTTCAAGTATTCTGTTTCGATCCGATCCACTATCTCTGCCGCTATCGTGTCGATTACCGACTGGCTGATGATTAGGCATTTCTCCTCAAGCAAAATATTTTCGCGACCGCTCATTTCTTCTGTTTTTTATATATTTGTTTTTTGCTCATCAAATTGAAGCTATGGATTACGGAATAATTATCACCACTTTGTCAACGTTAGTAATGCTGTTAATAGGTTGGCAGATATACACTTTCATCCAATGGGAGAAAGAGGTTGACCGCAAACTTGAAAAGCGGATGAAACTCTTTATGGATAACTACCGCAAGGATCAAATGGAGGTTGACAAAATTCATACTCTCAAGAATCGTCTTTTGCTTGTTGATTTACTAGGTTTGATGTATCTGAAATTCTATCACTCTCGCGATAGCCGATTCACAATACTATCCATTGTTTATTTTGCTAATGATATTATTGATAATAAGGACCGTGAGCGAGTAAAGCTGGTACAAAACATGTTACAAGGTATTGTTGATCATCTACCTGAATTTCTACCTTTCAATAATGCCGAAATAATCGAGCGATTAGAAACATCCATAAAAAATCTTTGTCAGCTTGACGATTCGGGTTTTCAGTGTCTTGATTTAGTTCGTCAAATAAAGGAGCGAAGTCAGCAATAATCTGAAAAGTGTCAGTTATTTGCTTTTTATAGTAGGCTTCGAGTTGATCAATACTCTCACAATCTCTGTTCATTTCTTTTCATTATTGGAGGGTGGGTGGGATTCGATACCCACAACTGCTGTCTAACTGCTCGGACTTACGGATTTATCCTGCCCTACATCTGCTGCCGTACTACTTGTACTACCACCCTTTTTTGTCCCCCTTAGCGGACTCGAACCGCTACCTGCTCACACGCGCACAAAAACATCTTCAGTCAAGCAATAACCAGTTATGCGTGTTCGCCGTCTCTCTCCCGTTAGACTAAAGGGGTGGAATCACATGTTATATTTGTATGGAGTCGATACACTTTCTTCTATCTTCAATACTCGAATGCGTATACAGGTTTAAAGTCGTATTAACGGTGCTATGACCCAACAGCGAACTAACACTCTTAACATCAGAACCTCCAACAATTAAATTTGTCGCAAACGTATGTCGCATGCCATGAAATTTGAGGCATCTTTTAAGACCTACCTTTTCCAGCAACAGCCTTTTGTAATACGTTCTGTAATTCCTGGGCTCGATCAAATCTTCTGATCCCGATAACACGTAGTAGTGAGGCAGGCATGGCGCTTGAAACCTGATTAAAATCTCTTTAAGCCAATCGGAAAAAGGTATTTTGCGCTGACTATTGATTGTTTTGGGCGACTGGATGACTACTTTGGTTTTCCCGGTATTGTAATCGGTTATTCGCTCTACGGTCCTAGCGATCGATATCAGGTTTTGATTAAAATCTATATCCTCCCATCTCAAGCCGCAAATCTCCCCGATCCTCATTCCCGTACACAACACCATGATAATCCCGAGGGTCCGAGAGGAAGGGTGTGATCGGAAATAGTTGGCAATCATCTTCATTTCTTCTACCGTGTATACCTGAATTTCCTCCTTCGTTTGTGCAAGATTTTTAGTCGGATACTTCAAGGTAAATTGGCACGGTACATTTATATCATAGGTATCTACAGCGTACAAGATGATTTGTTTGAGCACTATTTCTGCATCCTTAACACTCTTCATTGATAGGCCGCGCTGAAACAGTTTCGATATGAAGAGTTGGGCATCTGCTTTTTTAAATGATTCTACCTCAAAACCACCCCAATAGGGATAAATGTTGGTTTTTAATTGGTAGTAATACACAGATAGGGTGCTTTCCTTTACCATCCCTTTTTTGGATTCAAACCATTCTCTGGCTATATCTCCTAATTTCATGGCGCTATTTTTTATCGAAAAGACTTTGCTGTTTACATTCAGATGGTTTAGGGGATTGACTTAATATGCTGTCGTCCCTGACGATATCCGAAAATGCCAGCGGATCATCGTATTCATTAATGAGCACATAGCGAGCTTTCGCTACATTTTCCAATACGTCGCCGTGGAATACTTCTCCCATAATCCCCCGGATAGACAGGTTTAACAGGAGAATCGGTATAGACCTATCCGAGAGCTCCCAACAGCTGATAATACAGGTGTGAGGTTTGAAATCCCACGGCAATTTCTTAGAGGCTAGCCCCCACCAATATGCGATCAGCAATCCTCCGGTCCCGGCTGTGGGTTCATGGATAAATCCCTCCCGTTCGCCGTCCAGTTCGAACAACATTTTGGCTACAGCCATGTTCGTAAAATCCTGACCTTTGTTTTTACGTTCGGATAATTCCGCCTCGTAAATCTTCTGAAACCACTCATAAGACATGTCCCCGCCGTGAGCCTTAATCAGTTCTCGGTAAATGTCATCCCGCACATCCTTGTCTCCGGTAATAATCTCCATGATACGCTCCGGCATAATGCGGATGTCGCTACACCCTAGTATATTGAGAAGGTTGCTCATACTCACAAGAATCGTAAACCCGTGTGCTATCTTTCGCAGCTCTAGTTATTAAGGGATAAAGACCTTTTTCGTCAGGGTCACACACTACTGGAATCGATACGCTGGACCCGTAAAAATCAATCGATTCGAATATTTTTAAGACGATGTATTTCCAATAAGCAAGACACCGCCCTAACTTTCCCGGACTCAACAAAATTCCTTCGGGGTGCTTTTTTAGATACCAATCACCGTGGCTATTTTCGTCTTGGCAAAAGGTTATCCTATCTCCAGCAGATAAGCCCATTCTTTTAGCTGCAACCTTATTGATTGTTATTATGCCGGTTTTCCTAAACGTAACGGCCGGTTTAAGCATGCGCCGCTTATCATGTGTGGGCAAGTACTCTTTTATGTCTGTTTGTGTCATGACTACTTGTTTAACCATTCAAATTCTGACCCTACCCAAAACTTACCGCTCGGCGTTTTATAGGCTTTCAGGTTATTATACCCCGGCCCAAGCTGTTGGATGTAGGCTAAAGCCTCTTTGCGGGTTCTGTGAAAGCGTTTAATCTGATTCATAGCTTTATAAATTTTCGATGTATTCTTTGATTGCCTCTCTATCCTCATCGCTGACTTCGTCAGAAAGAGCCAGCCGGGAAAGATTTGCCCTCAGTGGATTCAAAGCTGAATCCGGAGCAGGGCCGGGTGTGATGATAAATTCGTCGTTCATGATTTCTTCGTTTTAGGTTTTCTCTGTTTCGGTTAACATCTTTCCCTACGTGCCACCTCGTTAATCTCCTGCGGTTGATTGAACCGATCCAAGTCCGCGATATGATAGACAGGATGACATCTGCGGCGCACCTTAAATGAAATAGCCCCTGATTTCGCATACCTATCCAAAGTGGTCACACTTACCCCCAAATACTCCGCAGCTTCTTTTCGAGAATAGAATACCTTTCCCGGGCGGGGTGGGGCGGTGGGTATTTGCTTTATTCCTCGTGGCATGGCTTTATGATATTCGGGTTACTCTATATCTCGGCGGCATACTCTTAGTCTTGTAGACATTTCCCGTTATCTGTGATAACCGATAGAGAGTAGATCGCACCGAATCGGCTTTTGCGATCTCGTAATAGACTGATCGCCCAACTTTAAGCGTCATAAGCTCTTGTCGTCTGCTCTTTCTTTTTTTCATATTATTTTAATTATCTTTGGTTTGTTCGTCTATTGTTACAATGCAAATATAAAGCATATTAAAGAAATAAACAAGCTTTAAAGCGAAAAAATTTAAGCGTTAATGGAGAAAAAACAACAAAGCTCTGTTTTTCAGGTGTTTATACTAAAAAACAAACTCAAAAAAACAGAGATTGCCCAATATCTCGGTGTATCAAATGCCTTTATTACCCTGTCACGCAGGAGGTCGCGGGTTCGAGTCCCGTCCATACCGCAAGCCTCAGAATCAAGCAATTAGCTGAAATTCTGAGGCTTTTTCATTGTTCTGTAAAGGTCTTTTCGATATAAATCCCCCATAAAAACGTCGTCAAATACTATCATTTTGCTATATTTGCTACCACACACCGTGCAAATTTAGGTGCAAATTTAAGGGTGAAATATGGCTTCAATCTGGTATTACCTCGACACAAGAAGACGCAAAGCTGACGGAACCTTTCCGTTAAAGATCAAAATCGGGCTCAATGCCAAAGACGGCTGCCTTATCAATCTAAAAATATCCCTCCGAGAAGATCAGTGGGAAAATGGGGAAGTAGTGCGCCACCCTAACAGGAGGTTCCTAAACACATACGTCAAACAGCGCTACCTCGACATTACCAATTCCATCTTCAAGCTGGAAATAACCGGAGCCATTAACCGGATGTCTCCCGTTGAAATTAAAAAATACGTGGAATCATCATTGGGGGCAGTCGCAGATGAAGCGTATACCTTTTCCGAGCATTTTGAGCGTTTTATTTCAACTCGGGAAAAAGAATCGACCAAAGACATATATCATCAGACATTATTGAAAATAGAGCTGTTTTCGCCCGGAAAACTGGCATTCTCTGATATTAATATAATCTGGCTAAAAGGATTCGAGCAGTTTCTGAAAGGACAAGGGCTATCCGTTAACTCCATCAATTTGCACATCCGCAATATTCGAGCAGTATTCAATGATGCGATAAACGAAGACAAGGCCGAACAGAATCTATATCCATTCCGCAAATTCAAACTAAAATCGGAAGAGACCCGAAAACGATCCCTTACTATAGATCAACTCCGAGCTATACGGGATTGGCCTTGCGAACCCCACGAACAGCAGTATATAGACATCTTTATGCTAATGTTCTATCTACGCGGCATTAACATGATCGACTTAGCCGGACTAACCAAAATAGACAATGGGCGGGTAGAGTTCAGGAGGGCTAAAACAGGTAGGTTATACTCGATCAAAATAGAACCTGAAGCAGAAGCAATCATTAATAAATACCGGGGTAAAAACTTCCTCTTAAATATTAATGAGCGCTACTCTAACTATAAAAACTACCTGCATCGAATGAACCGCAACCTGAAAGAATTTGGATACACAAGGGTGGGGAAACGAGGCAAAAAAGATAAAGAGGGGGCCTTCCCATTCTTATCCACCTACTACACGAGGCACACATGGGCTACACTTGCCGCCTATCTGGAGATACCCAAAGAAACCATTGCGGCCGCGCTTGGACATGGGAAAAAGGATGTAACTGATATATACATTTTTTTCGACCAAAATAAGATAGACGAAGCCAATAGGCGGGTAATTGACTATCTCAACCAGAATTAAAACACCACCAAATTATACTGCACTCCCACACCTAAATATGGTCGTATGCCTTGCGGAGTTAAAGCTGCCCCGGCGCTCACGCCGATCCCCCAGCGTTTCGGCTTGCCGGGAACCCCGACCCGCTGGATAACGGTTTGTGTAACCGTCCGGGGATAGACTTCGATACTATTTGCCTGCACATTGTAGCCCTCTACCTCCATCCGGTAGGTCGAATCGTCGGTAAACAGGTAACGACTGATCGGAATGGGAAGGTGAATAGGTTTCCCGTCTGCTGTATCGTGGATAGTGTCATACCGGACGATATGCACGTATTTCGGTACTGACACCGTATCTCTGATCGTGTCGAGACGCACGACTGGCGGCAAAGTATCGTACTGTACGATCTTAACCGGGTCGAAATTCTTTGTCCAGCGCCCCAGCAGGAATACGACGACCAATGAAGCAAGTACGATCAGCGTGTTTTTCATGATTAACTTGTTGAATTAGTGCCGACATGGGAATTCACATATCGGGCTATTTTTTGTGCAGGATTTGCCGCCGGTTCCTGCCCGGCGAGTATGAAATGTGAATCCAGCTATATCCCGTCTCATCGATCAACTGGTCGAAATCGAAGCCTCCGCCCGCGATCAGGTCGAATAACTTTTTGTTCTTTGCCTGGCTGCCGACGGTAATATCGGCGGCTTCTCCCCGGACATGCTGGCTGGTGGGTACGCCGCCGACCGCCTTGTTTAATGTCGGGCACCGGTAACCGCTGTTAACCGTGATCGGGCCGCCCCACTTTTCGCGGATCGGGTCGAGCAGGTTGTTTACGAGTGTCGAAAGTTTGACTTTCACCCCCGGCGGCGGGGTGTTGTCGATCCCGAGCGCCCGGGCCTTGGCCGAGGCGGTCAGTTCGGGTATGGTAAAGTATTTCATTTTTTGTCGTTGTTATCATTCGTATCTACTTCTTCCGGTTCGATAATATCCGCTTTCTTGGCAAACAACTTGAAGATATTGACCCGCATTCGCTTCCCGCGCGCCTCGAAGTAATTCGCATAGCAGCTGTTAATTTCACAGCCGAAGATCACCAGCAAGATCAGCAGCGGCAGGACGGGGATGCCGAACGGCTCACCGAAGGTCTGCCCGATAACCCCTGCCAATAGAATCCAACACAGGTAATCGGCCATCTTGTTAAGTGTCCGGCGCACGGCCCGCGAGAAGCGGATGGTTTCGCCTCGTTTACGGGCCGCAGCCACACCGAACCTTAAATCGACCAGGATTAGGATCACGGCGGCGAGAAACACCCCGGCCAACGGTAGCATAAATTCGTAAAATTGCGAAAGGACTGTCGCCAGAAAGCCCGAAAGGATGTTTCTTTGTTGCATGGCCGCCTCCTTCCTATCCGATCATCACGATGGCCCACATAACCAGCGCCCCGGCCATCACGGGTACAAAGTCTTTCCAGAACTTCGGCTTCACGTAGTTGCCGTTTTTGTCCTTGTACTCCTTACCGGAGGTTTGTTTGATCCCGGCCCACGCGATCGCTACGATCAGCGCAGGAAAGAACGAGAACACGCCCATGTTCAGGATTACTCCACAGATTGCAGTCACCACCATCCCGACGATGATCTGCCAAAGGTTTGATTTTGTCATAAGTTTTGAAAGATTAATGATTATTTGGTGTAGGCTGCCCATACTTCATAAGACCAATTAACAGTAGTAGGAGAACTTGTTCCACCATACCACGCTGCTACTGTTACTGATCCTGTTGATAGGTTATATTGTAAATCCGATATATGTGTTATATCTCCAGTATTTTGATTCCATTTAGAACTACCTAACCCCACTGAATTAGATTGCGATCCGTAAAGGAACAAGGTGCCGCCTTTCATTAATATAGCAGACAACCCCTCAATTGTTGTAAGGTTTTTAGTGACCCCGGTAAATTCCCCGGTCCATCTTTGCGCATAAACTTGTTTTCCGTTATACGTCCATCCTGAAATCGCAACCTCTCCGGAGGCAGGAATATTCAATCCACCGCCTGAAAGTCCATCCAGCTTGGTTTTATCCGCCGCCGACATCAACCCTGCTTTGGAAGTGGTCGCATTGCCGAGGTTGCTGGAATCGTAGATCATGTAGTTTTCAGCAACTCCGCCTGCCCCCCTGTATATTGAATCCGGAGAAACCAAAATCAAACGTCTACTTCCTGTCCCGATAGCTGTAACATATCTTGCATTAGGTGTATCATATAACACACCGGCAATATTCCCCCCATCGGAACCCCTTAGAGACCTTCCATTCGATCCAAAGGTGATATCCCCCGTCATCGTACCGCCGGAAAGTAGTAGGTAATTGTCCGGATTGAAGTTGCCGGAATGGTAAACCTTATAATCTGTCGCGGTACCGGCAGTTGGACGCCAATACAGCTCGCTGCCATTGACAAACAATAGCGAATCCCTGTTTGTCGTCGTGTTCACGAAAGATATCTGCGGATACGAAGTCGCTTTGACCCGTAAAACTCCCGCTGTCAGATAGCCGGAGACACCAAGACCGCCGGTGATACTTCCACCAGACAATGGCAGGTAATTGTCCAGGGGAATTACATCGGTCCATGCCGACCAAGAACCGGCATGTAAATCCCGAAACCAAATTTTTTTATCCTTGAATGCCCATTGGCGCTTAAAGCCTGGGTTATTATCCATTGCGAAAGTGAACCCTTGGAAATAAGCATTTTCAAGCGGGGCGTTGGCTGGAGTTCCATTGGTTGAAAAGACCGCATTCAGCGGCGCGTTATTCAAGTCGGAAATAATATCGGATAATCCGAATTTTCTGTCCGGATTGAAATTACTGGAATCGTAGATTCTATACGCGCCTTTACTATCATTTCTATACACAGGAGTATCATCGGGAGTTATAATGCGGGTTTTCTTAACACCATTTCCAACTGCCACACACACGCCATCACCGGCTACATCAAGCAGCCCGACAACGCTCCTGCCGGCAGCATCCCTCACAGCAACTCCGTCTTTCAATTGGAAATCTCCCGTAATCATTTTATTACCTGACAACGGCAGATAAGTATTAGCAATTACATTTCCGTTTCCATCTTTAATTGCACTTTCTGCTTCTCCTCCTTCAGCGGGCAGGGACGTAGGCTTATCCGGCAAGCTCGCAAAGGTGGTTTTATGCGGGTTGCTTCCGTCTTTGATTAACGAGTGATTGTAAGCCGCCTGCGTCCAATCACCACGTCCGGCTGTTTCGGCTGTCGTCCCCAGAGCCAATGAAGGGCTGATCTCTGCATACCCCGTTCCGCTCCAGCGGTACGTCAAATTGGTATCCTCCGTTATGTATATTTTACCGGATTCTCCCGGATTGGGTAGTTGGCTATAAGTCGCTACGTTTATTACATCATCTACATAAGACGGCAGCTGGGAAGAAGGAACCCGACCGCTTTCATCCAGTTCTGCCAGTCCTCCCGGCTGGCCTTTCTCAGCTAAGACTCGATCTCCTTCGGCTTTGGCGTAGTCTCCTTGTGTCTTGGCATATTCCGCCTGAGTATGCGCCTCTGTTGCAGCATCATTAGCAGACGTAGCCGCCTGATTCGCATTGGTGGCGGCCTCATTGGCTGATTGTGCGGCTTGATTGGCATTAGCAGTAGCCTGTTGGGCTTCATTTACAACTCCAATAGCTACGTCTGCGGCATTTTCTGCTTTTTCCGCCGCTGCCGTTGCTCGGGTTGTAGCTGTATTAGCGTTCACAGCTGCCTGATCCGCCTGATTAGCCGACGCAGTTGCGTTGTCCGCCGCTTTTTGAGCTGCTTCCGCTTTAGCATCTGCATTGGCAGCAGAAGTATTCGCATTCTCTGCCGCCTGATTCGCATTGGTGGCGGCCTCATTGGCTGATTGTGCGGCTTGATTGGCATTAGCAGTAGCCTGTTGGGCTTCATTTACAACTCCAATAGCTACGTCTGCGGCATTTTCTGCTTTTTCCGCCGCTGCCGTTGCTCGGGTTGTAGCTGTATTAGCGTTCACAGCTGCCTGATCCGCCTGATTAGCCGACGCAGTTGCGTTGTCCGCCGCTTTTTGAGCTGCTTCCGCTTTAGCATCTGCATTGGCAGCAGAAGTATTCGCATTCTCTGCCGCCTGATTCGCATTGGTGGCGGCCTCATTAGCGGAAGTAGCAGCGTCAGCAATAAACGTCAGTTCCGCCGCCTTACTTGTGTTTTCAGCTGTAGTTCCTAGTGTCTTGAGGCCATTTAAATCTTCTGTAACAGGAAGATCACTGATTTTAACCTTTTGAATTTCCATATCGTCTCAAGCTAATTGCATAACCATCTTCTGTTATAACTATCCGACCGTCTTCTGTCGCCAAAAGAACGGGGAATATTAAATCTTCCAACTCCATTGTCAATCGGTCAAATTCTTCCGCAGATATAAATCCGCAATCTGCAACCGGATAGCGTTGCAAATCCCGCAGATTGTTTGTCTGCAATTCGACATCATCCGGGATCGTCAATTGTTGACCGGCCACAAGTGTTGGAGTCCAAGTATCAATATTATTGGCATCCAGAATCTTCTCTATATTCAGAGGGGAGCCGGTCGCATTTACACTGACATCCAAAATCGTTTCGCCTTGTCGAATGGTGTAGGTTGTCATAGTTTGGTGTATAAGGCAAAGAAATCATATTCGATATAATTGGTGGTCCATCCGCCACTACCTATAATGGTAGTGTCTTGTTGATAAACAGTCAAAATCATTGCATTGGTGCTAGTCCAAGAATAAAGAACTGAATTAGAGATGTTTTGTGAGTTTGTTCCTACAGGTAGTTTACGTGTAAATGTACGGGCGTTATTAATCGTTACATTAATACCCACATACCCGATAGCTCCCAAAACAGCATCAATACCCCCTGTCTCAAGGGTTATCACCTGACCACTGGGGTATATAAGATTGGAATCCACCTGAGCTTTGTATTTTTTTCCGTAAACCTGCTTTCCATCAAAGGTTAAACCCTCTACTACTACTTCCGTTTCAGAATCAAGGTCAGGGTAGGGGTAGAGCCCGATCAGCGCGGATAGTTGTGCGCTTGTCAAATCCACAGCCGGGCCGGCCTGGGTAGAAGCATTCCCTTTAACCGTCTGAGCAGGCATATTCGCCAGTTTGGCGTTCGACACAGCATTAGGCGCAATAGCTGGAGTTGTGATAGCTTCCGGCTGAATCTGATCCGAGGTAATCCACCCGCTATATTTGGCAACATTCGCCTCTGTAAGTTGCGGGTAGCCCGTATCACTGGCGCTAATTTGCGTGGTGTATTCCGTATATACCGGTGCCGTGCTGCCGGATTTGGTGGGACGGACATCCGTTTGATTGTCGAGAGGGGCCAGATAACTCGACCGGGTAGCCCCTGCTGGAACCGAGCGAATAACCCCATCCATAACCACCAATCCCGCCCCGTAGGCATTCCCGCTGTACGTCAGGCCGCTCAAAATAGCAAAGTGCACGTCAGCTAGTCCGGCAACAGCCGTCATAACGTTGTCTGTACACTGAGCAGCATCGGACTGTAAAAAAGGAGTTTTGTTCGTCTCCTGAACGTTGTATTTCTTTATCGAACTCATATAGCTTTGATTTTGTAGGTTATCCCATCAAGAATTAAAGTGTTCAAATCTGCCAGAAACTGAGAATACAAAGCGCTATCATCCATTAAGGACTGAGGCACCCATATTATTAGAATATTAATGCCGCTCACACTTTCCAGATTTGGGGTCAGATAGACCGGATCGGCTGTCGTCGATGTCAGCCACACATCATTCGAGGCATCGTCCGGAGCCAACCATACAGTCTCGTTCGCCCCTAAATACTCAAAATCTATCTGCTCGGAATAATGATCCCGCAAATACTTCAAGGCTGAGCCATACGTCCACGGGATGAGGGCGAGAAGTTTCTGTTTTAGTCGAAAAGCAAACAAATCAGCCAGTGGAGTGTGCAAAGGAGTGAGCGAACAGTACACCAACCTATAAGCCACCGATAAGGTCAGCGATTTAGTCACCGACCAATACTGGCGGAGGTAGAGCATGGTGAGCTTTCGTATGTCAGTTTCCCGAAACATAAGTTATATTCTTCTCAAAGTCGGTTTCGTAATTGAAATACCCGGCAGGGATTATTACGCTTTCGGTAAAAGGCTGCCAACCCGTGTCGGTCTGAATCTGACCGCCTGCCAGATAAAAATCTACCACTCCCGGCACATTGCTCCGCACGTACTGCTCAAGGTGATTCGGGTAAAAAGCCGAATTGAAGCTCATCGAATCCCTGAACTGCTCCATAGCCGCAACTACACCAGATGCAATCGTTGCCTGATCGTACTGCGGAGAGTATACGCAGTTCATCGTAGCAAATTTGATCACATTGCCAGCAAGCGAATACTTATTAAGCAGGATGCCCGGAATTTCAAAATTCTTCATGTAGGTATCGAAGGCTTGCTTTTGTTCGTCAGTCAAAGGAATCAGCTGCCCGTTTTCATCCTGCGCGGCCACCTTTAACGACAGGGTAGAAACCGGATAATCCTCGCCCCCGATTTCCACCGTAGAAGTCGATATATCGGCCGATGCCTGCTTGACGATCTGTTTTGTGGTATCGATAGTAGGGTAATAAGGCTGGTAATTCTCGTCGAACTCCAAATTATCCCCATACTGAAAAGCCTTAGCCGCATCCTCGTAATATTTGGCTTTCCCGTACCTATTCTGCCTTACATAAGACTGTATCGTTGTCACAGTATTGCCGATCTCCGTGCGGACGGTATCGATCACATCCGAAAAAGCCTTGATGATCCGCTGATACACCGACCCGGCAGAGGTATTCGTAAGCTGGGGGATTGCCGCTTGTACGTTCGCCAGTATGTCATTGAAACTTGCCATATCAATATTCTGTTATTAGAACTACATCATTCCCTTGCACCTGGTATTCAGCACTCTGAGCGCCGTCCGTATAGGCCATGTTTTGCCAGCGGATCAGCGTGGGCAAAAGTTCAGACCCGATAGCATCCACTAAGGATAATCCGATAGGAGGATAGAGAGGGGTACACATGGCCGTTCCCGCAAGGATAAACCCGTTTTGCAGCCCGGTATCGCGGTCTGCGGCAACATCCAAATCGCCGCTCTCAATGTATATATCCCTTTCCCTCGGGTTGAATCTCAAATCCTGCATCAGTGCGTTATTTTAGTGTCCTCGTAATCCGCTGCGACAAATTCTGCCGCTTTTCCGGTCGGTGCCGGGGCTACCACCGATCCGGTACCCGGCTGGACTCCGGTAACATTGTGGGTGTGATTGTTAAAAGCGTCCACCAGAGCATTCAATCTATCAGTTAAAGTATTAATTTTGATAATGCCACCCAAATCACCGTTATTCAGAGTTATTTGATCCGACAGAATATCTATGTTCGTTTGTCCAGTAATTTTAATGCTCTCGGCATCCTGAAAATCCAGCACTGCCGGGCTTCGGGTGTTTCCTCCGTAGAAACATACCGAGCAGTCGGTGCCGGGCTTGGGGTAGATCATGTAATTACTTTCTACCGACAATACCCGCAATGGCACTCCTTCCCATTCCAAAGAACCTCCTTCCGCATCCTCGACCGACACCGTACAGGTGTTATCATCCTTGTTTACGGCGGTAATCGTGCCCTGGATAATGCTGCCCTGCATAGAAAACTGCCGTAAAAGCGTGGATAATTGGGCTACCGCGTAATCCGTATAATTATCCATTGCTGAGGGTGGTTTGCGGCACGGGCATATCACTTGCGATCTGTGCCAATGTTAATGTTTGCCTGCATCCTTGAGTGTCGATAGTCACCCCTACGCGCTTCACCTTATAGGTGCCATTCAGTGATGAAAAACTTTTATCCTTGTAATCCACCAGACTGAACAACTTAACTTCCGGATAGAGCAGGGTGGTAAGCGTTCCTTCATACATGCCGGTCCGCAGGTTATCCAGTACATGAGTATTGACGTAAGATTCAGCGTTCTCTTTCGTTACAGAGGTGCAGTCAACCACCCTTATCTGCCCCTCCTGATCCCCAACGGTAAAGCTCTTTTTCTTCCCGTTTTTATCTGTGTACTCGACTTTCAGTTTAAATTGTTTCCATACTCCGTCGGGCTGTTGGATATTGCAACCGATCACGTTTCTGTCGCTGGCCAGCTTGACATTATTTCCTTTGGTAGCGCTGATGCCCGTTGCAACCAGCTTTTTGTCCCGAAAAGTAACCACGAGCCACATTTCACTCTTGATCTGCTGCAACACGTACAAAGGTGAAGAGTCTTTGATGGAGAATTTGATAAACTCCACATCGGCCACATCATTGGAAACCTCAACCCCTTGCGACGAGCACACGTATTTCAAGATTTCTTTCAGCTTGACGGGTTTATTCCACACGTTATTCAGGATGCCCCGGCGCAGTAAATAAACCTGATCCTCGCAAACTATCGTACTCGGGGTTCCCTCCCTGATCTGATACACGTAGCCCTCAAACAAAGTTCTTTCCGGGTAGTCGTCGTACCATGCTTTTACCCGTACTTTATCCCCGGCCTTAAAAGCAGTCCGCACCGGCGCTATAAACGGTGTCCCGCCGTCTTTCTCGATCCGGGCATTCAGAGGGCAGGTGATTTCACACCGTGCGCCGATCCCGTCGATAGAATCATTCACAGAAACCCGAACCACTGAGGATAGTTTTTTCTCGTAGTTTTCGCCGAATGAAACTTGAACATGCGCGATCAGGTACAGCATTATTGTGAGATTATAAGTGTTTCTTCTTTGTTGTTTTTCTTGCTGGTTGCATCGTACGCTTCAATCGAGTACTCGAATCCTACCGATCCGATCAGCGGGCTGGTGGTCATACTCTCCACCAAGATGTATTCGATACCGAGTTTGTTTAGGTAAGGGTTTTTGACCTCTATAATCTCGTTGACTTGGAAGACTTGACGATTTATCAGGTCAAGAGCTTCCAGCATCGCGTTTTGCCTTTGCGCATCATTCCAATCAGGGGTACCTGTAACTATTTGTGTAGCCCCTCGTCCAAGTGTTGCAAGGTCTCCCAGAGTTGCTTTCCACTTATCCACAAGGATAGTTCCCCTGAAAGTGATTTTCGAGGTCTTTATACTCATGCGTTCAAACGCCTCTTCTCCGTCAATAATCTGCGAGCGAGCGATGACCTTGCCGTGTGAAGTATTCAGCTCAAAAAACGGCTGTATCTGTACGGAGAACTTGGTATTATTGAATTCAACATACGTCACGTTATCGGGAGAGGCTGCATTGTAATCCCCGATATATGTAAACAAATTGCGTATAAACTCCTTTGCTTTGTTCATCACTGTACAGCGATTTGAGTGAGAATATTGACAAACTCTTTAGCGGCTGTTTGCCCTAATTGTTCCGGGGTGTACTTTTCTCCCTCTACATGTTTATCGTCGATCTGAACCACGGGAGAATTGAATGTGATCTGGAAGTTTTTGATACCGCCGTTGCCGGAGACACCACGGGGGGAAAGGTCGGTGTTAACTCCAGCTATTTGAGATATAGCGTTGGATGAGTAGCTATTAATATTGCCACCACCTAACACGCCCACGATCTGCGATCTCAATGCTGAATTTGCGTCCAGTGTTTTAGTAAGAAGATTCCAATGCCGACCTTTGTAGGAAAATTTCGTCAAATCTTCTGTTATTTTTTTATTGTATTCCGTTAGCTTACTTATCATGGAAGATAAGTAAGCACGTCCGAAATTTTCATCCGACAGCTGTTTGTTAATATAATCTGGATCATTCTTAACCGCAGAGGTAAAATCATAGTCGGTATACTTTCGGATAAAATTATGATCACTTTGGCTCTTTGCTGTTTCATATAGAGAATATACACCCGCAATGGCAACGCCAGCTAAACCCAGACGACCCACCACACCCCCTAATTTGCCTCCCAAAACAGAGGAAGTAGATATTATATTAAGTAATTTAACTATCGTTTGAAGACCATTAATGAAACCCACAAGGGTTTTGAATGCAAACACTCCCGCCAATGTGTAACCTACAGCCTTTATTTTGGGTATAAGTTCATCGAAGTTTTCGATCTGCTTCTCCACCCAATCGCTGAACTGCTGCAAATAGGGTCTGGCTTTCTCAAAAAATTTCACCCAAATTTCCTGCATTTTGTTCCCGATGATCTGCCATTGTCCCAGGAAGGTGTGCGCCCGTGCCTCCATTGCACCAAAGTAAATTCCGCCTTCTTTGGTCATGTTCTCGAAAGCTTTAGCGACCACATCGAAAGTGATCTTTCCGCTGGTAGATATTTCCTCCATCTTTTCAACCGGCACGTTCAACACCTTTGCAAGCTCCTGCCAAATAGGAATATTCTGCATAGCGAACTGACGCAAGTCGATACCGTAGGTTCGCCCCATAGATTTGATCTGGGCAAAGTTGTAGGCTATATTGCTAAAATCACCTCCTGAACCCGACACCACATCGCCCAGCATCTTAAAATACTTCATCGTCTGATCCTTGAACACAGGGGCGAGCATGGCCGCCTGTTGGCGCATGTCCTGAATCGGAATAGGGGCCCGGCGACCAAAAGCATTTAGCTCATTGTTCATAGCAATGGCTTTATCCCTATCTTTTAAGGCGAATTGCAACCGGGCAAGTATATCCTCTTCATTACCGCCCGCATTAATGATCCTGCGGCCAATATCGACAGCACCAATAGACAAGCCAAGTCCGGCCAGCTTGGAGCCTAAGCCATGAAAGCCGAAATTTAGCTTATCGAGCTTTTGCCGTGCGTCCCCAATAGCCGTTGATACTCGTTTAAAACCTGATTCCGCTTTTTGAGTGGCTTGCTGAGCTGAAGTACCGGTACGACGGAATGTGTCTCCCAGCTTGGACGACATGCTATTTAATTTCTGCATGATTGCATCCAGTTTTTGGGAAATGGTAAACAGTTGCCCCATTACCGTGGCAGCATTCCCGCCTACGTTGATCTTTACTCCGTAATCGATCATCTTGAAGGAAAATTAAGAGAGGCAGCTACAATAACTGCCTCTCGTGCAGTTTATTTGCGTAAATATGGGCTAAGGTGGCTCCGATCTCGTCAATGCTCAGTTCCTCGAACTCCCTGCGGCTCATCCCGAAAATCCGGGCGAATAACAGGTATGTTTCCCACAGGGGGTTCTCCTTGCTGAACAACTGGAGCAGTTCGGCGCTTTTCGTTTGCGCAACCTGAAAAACCGATGACAGTCTTACAAGTTGGCTGTTAAAAAAGGGCCGATCACCCTCCCGAAAAGCTCCATGTTCAACTGGAACGTTGACACCACGTCGTTTTTCAGCAGGACAAAATCTGTCTCGTTGAAATCCGGTCCTTTGACCACAAGCCCGTCGATAAACTCCGTCCCCATCTTTTCGATAGAAGCCGGGGAAAATACTGCTTCGCCTTTTGCATCCGTGGACATCATACCCATCGCCGCATAAAACAGCTTTGCGTCGCTTCTCCGGCACCGGTCGATCTCCCGGAACTCAAGTTTCATCTCCTTGTCGACCAGCTGGCCGTCGGCATCTTTGCACTTGAATTTTTGCGTGATTTCCATGATTACACAGATTTATAGTCGATACACGTCCCGGACAATTCCCGGAGCGTTTCGAGTGAATTGCGTTCGATGTTCTTGTTGTCTCCGGAGAACGCGCAGCCGATATACTTCTCAACAGAGCCATTCTCCAGACTGGTCACCGTGATATTCGTATTAGCCGGGAAATCCCGGAAATCGTGAATACCCGATCCCATAGCCAGTTTAGCGGCCTGCACGATCTTGATGGCCTCTCCGTCCTGCAAAGAGATATTGAACGCGTTGTTCTTAATCCCCCGCTTGACGGCGATAGGCTTCTCCGTGCTGATAGCTCCGATAGGGGTAGCATCCTGAGACAGATTCCTACCCACAGCGGAAGCGGTCAGAAACATGTACACCGGAACCGAGCCGATAGTGATAAACACCTGGTATTTATCACCGCCTGAAACTAAATAATCCAGATTCATATTACAGCGAGTTTACAAATTCGATGTCCGCTTCGATCAGGGCAATGCCCGGACGCTGCTGGATAGATAAGTGAGCCTTGACGGTCCTGGTCGAAGTGAACGGAGAAAGGCTCGAAAGCTCCAGATTCACCCCGGCAATCTCCCCGTCCGTAATCATCGGATCGGTATAGGTCGTGTAGAAATTCTCCGTCACCGAGGAAAGATACCCTTCGTTAATATCTCCGTCCGTATCGATGGGCGGCGTTTGGCCGATAATATCCGTAAGGTAGGCATGCAGATAATCCGCAATCTTATTCAGCACCCGGTTGGCCGGAATCGTTGACAGGGCCATAGTGCTGTCCTCGGCGGTTGCACCGTCATTGAAGTAGTAACCCGACTTCGTGTCACGCGTCCGAATGAAAAGATGCTGTTTTTGTCCCAGCGTGTCGAACACGGCAGGCAAAACCGAGCTTACCGGAGTTCCGTCTGTAAACCATGCGTTCTGAATCGGGAGCGGTCCGGCAGACACATTCGAGAGTTCGTAATTGACCGCCTGCCGGGAAAGAATACCCAGCACCAGCCCGACAGAGGCGCAGCTGTCGAGGGTGGCCGTAGTATCACAAACAGCTACACGCGGACAATCCTGCGTATTGAAGTCGGGAGCGTCGGTAACCGATTTGAGGTTATTGCCGTCCAGTACTGCAAATGCCCTGAAACCGGCATCCCAAAGATTGCCCAAAGTCGTATTTAGGGCCGTTGCAGTGGGAATTACATCCGCATAGTAGCTTCCGCTCGAAGGAGCCTGATCCTGCGGAGCGAAGACCACGCCGATCATCTTGGCCCGATCAGCAGGCGAGGGATTTCCCTCGGCACTCAGACCGGTGGAGCGGAGCAGGGATTCGAAAGTATCGGAGGCGACAAATTCGCTCATCGTCGTGCTTTTGTCCACCCCAATCAGATACAGCGTAGCACCGTTTCCAGCCGAGGTGTAGAACTCTTCAACCTGCCTTACCAATGACACCTTATTTGTTGCGTCGTACGTGTCGGTTATGCCGAGAGGTGTCAAATCGCTCGGCTGCGAGAGCTTATACAGAGTATTCAGCTTAAACGTACTCGCTACCGCCACTGCCTGCACACAGAGGAGTGCCACCCCGTCCGAAGACGAGGCGACACCAGTCCGGGTGTTGGTGAATTTGATATTTACACCTGTTTTCATGCTTTTTCTTTTTTTCCGGTTTTCTTGTCCGGCTTGGACTCTTTCTCCGTAGTGGATTCATCCACGGCATTGAGAAGGTCGGCCACATTCTGGGCCTCTTCTTCCTTGCTCTTCTGAGGATAAATCGGGTATTTCATAAAGAGATTTTCCACCTCTTCAATGGTCTTCGGCATATTCTCATTGGTGACCAGAATAAGCGGAGACTTCGGATAGAACAGATGGTGTTTAGCCACCTGTTCATCCGTAATCACCATTTGCAGGTAGGTGTCCAGATGAACACCTTTATAACCTGCATCGGTGAATTTCTTTACAACGCCTTTCAGCCTCGCAAAAAAGCGTTCATCCACATTATGATTGATTTCTACCATGATTGTGTATTTTTATGGTTATTCATCCGTCGAGGGTGCGGTGTACTTGGTCGGCACGATCAGAGCCGTCCCCAGATTGTTGGCGTACGCCGGAGCGATACCCGTCTTGATTTCTGCCGAGTAAACTTCGCCGTACAGGGTGGGCTCGATCTTGGTAAACACCTCCATCGAAGCCAGGCCGCGCAGAACATACTCCGGAATCAGCCCGAGGCCGTACTGTACCATCGTGGCCGTCGGAGTGCCCGTAACCGGGTTTACGACCGCGCTCGTGGTCGGATCGTACACACCCAGGTATTGCCGGGTGAACACACGCGAATACGACACGCGCAGGTCTTCGTTCTTGTATCCCTCCACGAAGCGGGTGAGGACGGTCTGCACTTTCGGGTCCTGCGTGAGCGAGTACTGCAACGACGGATCGACGTTGATAACCGGATTGAGGGATTCGATACGAACATTCTGCGTCTGGAAGAATGCCTCCAGAGCCTGAATGTCCTTCATCGTAAGACCGTTGTAGTCGCCGGTGTTCGACGGAACTTTCACCCAGTTTTCCCCGAGCTTGAGCGCCTCGCCCGAAGTGCCCTGCACCTTCGGAGTATAGCCCGATTTGGTCGTTGCGATCTTCTGGGCCAGCGTGAACAAATCCCAGTCATACATAGCTGTAAACAGGTTGTTCAGCGCCACATCCCACTGCAATCCCATCTGGTCGTAAGCAACGATGTCTCGGTTGTAACGTTTCCAGAGCATCGGTTCCAGCAGATGTTCGTAAATCTGCATCGATACCGGCGTGTCGGCTTTGGCCACAATCGTTGCAGGCGTAACCGTCGTATCGGTCTGGGCGGGTTGGGTGGTAATCTTGTTGTTGAAACCGATATTCGCCCATACGATTCCCACGTTATCGCCGACCATCTGAGCCGGAAGAACGGGCATCCGGTTTACCCACAGATTGGTCGGGAACAGCTTGAGGTACGCCATTGCCGAAAATGCGATACGGTCCAGCGCCGGAGATTCCACAAAGTCGGTAGATGCGTTCAGTTTGGCATTGCCGCTCATGGAGAGCTTCTGAATCTCACGCAGTGACGATGAAAGTGATTCCCGGTTGCTCATGTACTCAGCAACACTGACGCGAACCGGGCGTGCACCGTTGTCGATGTTGAAGTGCAATTTGTCGAAAAATACTTTTCCTGACGGGGTGTTCTTGATCGCATCGAACACATGCAGTTTTTCGTTTTCGTTACCCTGCGAAAGCATCTCGGAAATCCCATCCATACCCTTTTCTTTCATAAGGGCCGAGAGGGATGCCCGTTGTGTGCTGACACGTACTTTCGGCATGTCCATTTGGGGCATCGCGGGATTCAGGCCCAGTGTTGCCGGGGCCGGTTCAGACACCTGTTTGGGTTCCGGTGCTGCCAAAGCGGCAGGTTCGGGTTGGGTTTTGGGCTCTTCCGCAGGAGCGGAAGCAGCGGGGGCAGACAGGGTAGCGCCTTCTGCCGGTGCGCCAGTCTCGGGCGCAAGGTTTTTGTTCTCTTCCATTTCGTTTGATTTATTTACTCCGCTTCCTGCGGAAAGGTTTTCTTCTTCCTCTTCCCAGCAATTCAGGGTCACATACTCATAACCCGCTGAAAGTTTGGCTTCCATCACATCGGGACTGATGCCGGATAACTTCTCCGGTGCTTCGTCCGTACTGAGGGCAACCCCGGCCTCCATTGCAACAGCTCCCGGATCGGCCGGAACAGAAGTCATCGAGTTTTCCCAGAGATCAAAGGCCAATGCTTCGTTCCGGTCGGCATTCAACTTGACAAAACCACCCATGCTGATGGCATTGATACCTCGCTCTTCATAAAGGGTCTTATACCGCTGCCCGAGCTCCGTAGATGCGAAAACGGGCAGGGCAGTCAGTTTGCCGTTTTCTATCCGGATGTCCTCCATGTGGCCTATATTGTTGTCGTATTCATGTTCGGCCAACAATACCGGATTTGCGAGATAATCCGAGATATTGATTACCTCGACGGGGATTCTGTAGCCTTTTCGATTCATCCTCCCGGATGAAAGAACTATGCGTCTTGTCTCCATTATACCGTTACTTCAAATTCATACTTAATATCTTCTATGGGCACCTCCGGCTCCTCCATCGGAACAGTAAGAATCGCACGCACGATCAATTCGTAGGTAACCACATTCTTCGACCACTTGTCATAAGGCGTATGCCTCAGATTATACCCCCGCGACCTGGTTATTAAATTGTTCTTCTGGAGTAGCTTTTGCATCTGCGGTGTAGTAAACACCTGCCGATTGAAAAGCGTCTGGATGTGGTCGGGTATATCGTAGGCCCTCTTATACTTATCCACTATCCAATCCGAAGAGTGCGCCAAGTCTATATTGGTGTCGAGAATCGAGATGGAAATCCCGATCTCATACTCCCGTCTCTCATAGCCACCGACAAACACCGAGCTTTCATCCTCCAGAATACCCACGATTGCCGCCGGAAGAACGTTTTGCGGCGGGTTGTTCGTGGTAAAATTCCGGGCTATCTGCACTTGCTTCAAACCCAACTCTGGAAGCGCCATCAGTTCCTTGCAAACCGCATATAGTAATTGCCCGGTCATTTTTTCAGCATATTTTCTACCTGATCCATCGCTTTCCTAAGCACGGCCTTTCTCGCATAAATGAATTGCCGTTGGGGCATACCCTTCAATCCTTCATTGTGTCTAGGGGCATACGGAATAAGCCTCGTATCTAAGCCCACACGAACGGTCTTACCCTGTACTTCAAAATGCACCTCGTTCATCATGGCCGCGCTTTTAACCAATGTTCGTCGCCCTTCCTTTTGTGCGGCTTCACTAGGCTTCCATTTGCGTAATCCCTGATCTGTTTGGACTCCCTGACGCATAAAGTTGGCTTTGATGTCCTGAGCTACCATATTTCCGATGATGGCCGGAGCTACCTTCATAGCTTCGTCGCATTTCTGCTGAAGCCTGCCCAAATCCACTGTCAAATCCTTCAAACTTTTCATCACCGCACCATCAAAAGCCCGCGCCGCAGCATATCAGCTTGTAATGAGTTTCGAACCACATAAGCGTCCGTAATTACATTATCCTCAAATTCCACTGCGTAAACTACATTCGAGGCAATACGAAGCATTACACCCTTCGTTTTAGTCTGGTTGTTCTCATCTACCCACTGCATCCACATCTCATCAGGATTGGAAATGGTTTCACCCAAAAGGTTGACACCTTTACCTCCAGCCACCTCCAAACGAGACCGCAACGAGAGAGTGAGTACAAATCCCATCCGTAGAATAGAGTTATGCACCAGGATATTCCCGTTTTGAACCGGTGCACGCTTGAGCATCTTAGCGATGTCCGATACCGTTCCTTGGTAAACATCGACTTTGGGGGCCGTTTCCATCATCTTGTTCACGGAATCAAGCCGGTATTTATCGAATGAAAGCCGATTGATGCTGGGAAGCACATCGAAATAGCTGCTATCCTTATTCGGCATGATGCCGTTGATGCCGGCATTGTAAGTAAATCCCTTTTCGACATCCTGCGATAGCAGGTCCTGTATATCCTCATTCGGGGCGACTTGCCAACCGTTTTTCTGTCGGTCATACTCGGATACCCCCTCGTAAAAGCACCGACAATTCCATCCGTTAGGCGGAAACAGTCTTTGAGCATTCGGATCATCGATACGGAACACCCGGCCATTGAGCCTTGCATGTTCATCCCGCACCTTGTTGTCCTCCTGGGTTCGATAGCGCCAATAGGGGAGTGAGTCGCGCTGCGCCCACAGGCTTCCCCACTGATTGGCCATAATGGCCGTCATCGAGGCTGTTCTATACTCGGTCTTTAGCCAGTCTTCGCGGAATGTAGACACGACCTTATTGACCGCTTTTTTGAACTGCGAGAAAGAGACCTTTTGCCCTTTGTCGTTAAAGAGACTTCGAGCAATGGCATCGTTAACCGCAGCCTGCTCGGCTACGTTCTTGGCAGCTGAAAACTGGAAGATGTTAGCCATGTAACGAGGTATCAAGTCATCAGGGATAGAACCATTCCCTTTGGCGGATAGTTTCACCAAAGGATTATTCCCGAACAACGGAGCCTTAAATGTGTCTGCGTAGTATTTGTACTGCTCCAGATCGATAAAAACAGGTTGGGGCTGTTCCGTTTCATACAACTTTCTCACAAATGCGTCGGAAACATGCGCATGGTTCCCCGTAGGAAGATCGACATCTTCTTTAGCTACCTCTTCTTTGATCTTGGGTGCACGCAAATAGATAATCCCCTCGGGCTCCTGTGGTGTTTGACGACTGCGAGCCGTTAGGAAATCGAGCGCTTTGCGGACAAAGTTTTTTTCCTCTTTGGTTTCAATCTCGGACTCTTCTTTGATAGCGACCGGCGGCAAAGAGATGCCCGATTTATCCTCGTAAAAGTTTTCAGGTAACCCGATCTGGGTAAAGAATTCCTGCGTAAGTTGTTTGCCGTTCTGATTAACAATGTCCGACATCTTTTGTGCCTCATCCATGCTCATCGTGGAAGCACTGTCATCAGAAAACCATCGATTATCCGGAATGTTGAGCTTTGGTTTAAGGACATTGTTCAACACCTCTACCATCCATTTCACATCCCGCTCGGCATAGGCCTTTGCAACCCGCTCGTGAACCTCCCCCAAAGACCGGCTATTGCCTTCTTTGATGGTCAACTGAGACCCGAGTACAAGGTTAATCATCCTGATTTCAGCCTGATCGATATAGTCGTAGTATGTTTTATAGGCATCCGAGGTGCTATGATGCTCGGTTTGTTTGACCTCTATGGAATAAACCTGTTTCCCATCATCCACCGAAAAAGGAGTAGTAATAGCCACGGTAGGGTCTATATTGGCCGCAATTTCCCGTGCAGTCTCTTGGTTGGGATTTACCTTTTTCTGCTGAATTGTGCCGTCCGGAGCAATGTAGTCTTGTAGTTCTACGCCTGCACCGTTATATCCGACTTGCGTTAAGGGGAATGCCAATCTCGTTCCCGATGCTAACCAGTTTCTCAAGGTAATCGCAATGCCTACATACTCCTTCAAAAGAGGTTGAAACAACCCGAGCATAGTCTGGTGTTGTGATGAATACTCCACATAGAACAGGTTAGAATAATCATCAAACCTCTCATGCCCGTTCAGGTCAAAAGGTGTATGTTTGAGGGCTCTATTGAATGGATCGATAACCGAGATAGGGTAGCGCTCAATTTTATTGTTTTGTGGCTGAAAAACACCGCCCGAATACCCTTGAAAGATCGCCATAGATGCCGCCTCGATCCACTTGCGGAACCACTCTTTGTCAATTTGTTCGGTCAGCGCTTCGTCCACATTCCCATTTTCATCCATCAAAACATAACGGGCGGAAAGAATCGGGTTTAATCTGCGCTCTATAAGTGTTTGTACAAACGGGGACGAGGCCAGCATCCACGTTACCATAGTATCCCATCCCTGAGCCATGCCGTTATTAATAAGCTGATCGGAATACATACGCCAATCAGCCTCGGTATAGTCTATATACCGGGTCATGGGATAGGTCTTGACTACAAACGAGCCTAACCCGACCGGTTTAATCGGGTTAACTGAGTTCTGTTTATTTGTAGCCCTTGCCATCAGTACAGGTATTTATTTTTAGTGGAAATAACCTCCGGAGCCATTCGTATATCTTCCCCGACAGAGGGGACATCCAAAAGTGATTGTTTGCGTGACTGCAACTCATCAATCGTGCGCAGGAAATCCTGATATGCGTCGGTAAGGCTCTTTTTAATCGCCTCGTCTCCGCTGGCTATCTCCCAGCAAGCACAGAATATAACCAGCTTTAAAACCACTCCGTTGCGATCCCAGCCGGTTTTCTGGTATTCAGTCGATAAATCATAAAGTGCGGCGAGATAATTTTGTACACGGCTCTTGGCGATATGTACGGCACGCTGGAGGCTATCGGCATTCTTATCGTAAACAGCTTCCAGATAATACTCCGGTAAATACTGAATCAGGTCGATACCCATCAGGTACCCGAAATCCATTGTTTTTATGTCGATAGGATCAACCATTACCTCCACGTCCTTTTTGCTATATACACATCACTCATGTGGATGACATTCGTTTTTTGGCTCAATTTCATCACAGCTCCATGTACGCTGTCCGGAATATCGTCGTGCATGTCTTTGGGCATGTTTTTGGCGAAATTCAGGAATTGCACCTCAACCTGTGAGGAAATCATCTTTTCCTTGATATGGTTGCTGAATATCAGTTTGTAATTTTCATTGAGCGGAACTAGCAGAGATTCTATTCGCATGAACTTGTCGCCTTTGTTCGTGTTATCCAACCGATAGGGGATAGCGCAACCGTTTTGGGCGCAATACTCGTCATGTGCTTTGGTGAAGTCATCCGCTATACCCTGGTTTTCGATCCACGTTTCTACGATTGCTCGATGGCCTTTTACCTGCTCCAGATTGGATTCTGCGTAACTTTGAGCCTCGTGTATGAGCTCCATCATCACGTAGGTAGTGCATTGTGCTGCGTTAATGTCGAGCACATAGAATGATCCCTGACAGATTCCCACCGTGGCGACCGACTTGTAGTCATTCTTGGGGCCTGACTTATAAGAAGGATCGACATAGATCACGATCTTTTCGAACACAGACCAATCGAGTACATCCAGCCAATTGAGGTGCTTGAATATTTCGCCATCGAAGTTGGCCCCGTATTCACCCTCCAAAAACCGCTGTCGGTCACGCGGTGAAAGGTTTTTGAGCGTGGCAATATAATCGTCGCTCAAATGCTGCATGTTGTCCGTCGGTCGGAAATGCGCCGTTGCATAACGCTCAGGATCATTCAAAGGCTCTCGGGATGATGGATTGAGTTTTTTGTTGAACATCACATAGTCCCATGCCTCAAAGACGGTAGGGTTAAGCGTAGTGACAAATTTCGGCATCCCCTTTACTCCATCGGAATCATACACAACCTGCGTCAACCGGGTAAACAGCTTTTCGATAACCTTGTAATCGTTCTCGTTGCCCTCTTCCACAAGGATCGAAAAGTATTCAGAAGACAAAATCTTCGTCATGCTATCCTCGTCTCCCATTGTGGCGGCGGCACCATAAAAGAATATCTTAGACCCATTAAAAAAGGTTAGGATGTTCTCGGACTTATTGAAGGTCACAAATGGAACCCCGCCCACACTGGCATCGTAAGGATGGACACCACCATTGATTTTGGCAAACTCCCTCCATAGCGCCGGCATCGTCTGATTCAGCATACCAATTTTCAAAGAACTCAGTGTTTTGCGGAACACCAATCCGTAACTGCCTGGGTAAATAATCGCTCGCTTTACAATCCATAAAAAAGCATAAAACGTTTTACCGCTTCTCGATCCACCATACAGGCAAATGAACTTGACGATTACCCCTACAAACAAAGCAGCCTGAACCGCTTTTTGCTTGTCCGTAAGAGAGACATTCAGACTATAAGCCTTTGTCCTCATTGCCGAACATCACCGTAGTTATAGTGCTATCTTGTTTTACTTCTTGTTTGTCAGCCAAACCTAATTCTCTGGCGATAATATTGCTTTCTAGTAAGCCTGCTGCGGCCCCTGTAAACTTCTGTGAGTAGATTATATCGCGTATGCGTGCAGTGATGACCGAATAAGCTTCATCCTTTTCATAAAGTTGGAATGTTGAACGCGCAATCCCTGCGAACACACAAAACTCTATGATGGTCATGGCTCGCATTTTATTTACAGTGTCTCTAAAGCCTGATCCAAATACTTTTTCTTCAAGCAAAGGATTATCTTCCACCCATTTGAAATAATCAACGGCTTTATCCCATAATTCCTGAGGGGTGTATTTCCTGTCTGATCCTGATGGAAATCCTTTTGCCAGTTTCCAATATGTATTTCCCTGCTTAAAGGCCATTACTTCAAGAATTCGTTAAACTGCCACATAACAAAATCTACATACCTAGAGCACTGCACCATTAAATCGTTGGTGACATAATCACCGGTCGCATTGGTGTTAGCCCAAATAGCATTTTGCTGTTGGCGGATGCTGGAAAGTTGTGTGATGATTTCCTGGACGAGCTGTCGGTCTGACATCTCAGGATAAGTTCGGTCACCGCCGGTCATCTGAATAACCGAATCGGGATTGAGTTGACGGTAACGCTCGGCGATAGTGTCGGCTTGATCTAGGGCTCCTTCATATAGCTTCTTAAACTGCTTATGTAGCGTAAAAAAATGCCCTCCTTGCACATTGATGTGTGCAAAGTGGGCAAAATCCCTTAATGCGATCCAACTACGAACAAGCTCTACCATAGCTATGTACCATTACATAGCAAAAGTATAGCTTCATGTAAGCCGATACAAGCTATTTTCTTTCAAAATCTTTCAAATTTCGATGTCGCTCCAAATACCTGTTTGAAATGAGATGATCTTGAGTGTGCTGCAAAGCGTCCACCCATTGCTGCCATTGCTCAGGATGGGAGGTAAGCCACGCTTGCACTTCGGATTGCTCCACATATACACCATAGTCATCCGCCCTAAAACTGATCGCATGCTGGCGAATAAGCTGATGTAATCTGAGTTCGGCTATACCAAATTCTCGTGCTGCTGCTTTAATATCCATAACAATACTTTTAGAACAATAATATTACCTTTTATCGGTCTTTTCCCTATGCAACTTTCTGCCTTTAGGACAATTTATCTCAATTCGCACGTTTTAAAATCCACCGTCAACCGGTAAAATCCGAGTACATCCGAGCCGATCAGTCCTCTTACGTTCTTCCCGGTAGCCCTCCGTAGACTGGTCATGTCCTGTACCGCGAAGCTGGCCGAATACGGGATGCTGTCGAGTGTGAACGGGATTCTTCCGGTAGTCTTTAACGGGATCGAGGTTCCGTCTACGCCGATTACCTCTAAGCCGGTAGCCATGTAGTAGATTTTCGCTTCGTCACAGAGCTTTTTGTCCAGCATAGATGTAGACGCTCCGGTATCTATTAAGAATAGCTCCCTTTGGCCGTTTATCGTGGCGTAGACGAAGGGAACACGGTCGAAGATGATCTTGCCTGGCTTGGTCTTGTTGAGCTCACAGGCGGCAAGAATCACGGCTATAAAGGCAAGAAGAAAATAAAGTAAGGTTCTTTTCATTTTTCAGGTTTTTGTTATATTTGCATTGCTCTCGATTTCATAGTCGGGTGCAGGGTTAGTAGTAAATAGGTAGGAGGGTGAGGCGGACACCCTCCTTTTTTTATTTCAGCAGATCGGGGTTGTCGTGGATGTTGCCGAGAATTTCATAGTCACAGAAAAACTGTGCTGCAAATGGATCATTTGAGGCTTTGAAGTCAAAACATGAATTTTCGGTATCGAAAAACACCTCGCTTACTTCATCACCATGCTTAACCAAATCCCCTTCCCAAATTCTATCTCCATATCGGTCTTTCAACCCCGTGTACTGGCCGACGGTGTCCGGATCGACTTTTACCGCAGCAACAACGATGCGGCCGTCATCGTTATCCTCAATCGTGGTCTCACTCATTGCGTGGTAAATGAAGTACCTTCCCTGGTTCTCAATTAAATCTCCGTACACCCATTCCCCATTATCGAGGCGCTTGCCTCTGAAAATTATATGTCGCATGATTTTTTATTGTTTATGCCTGCGGCGTGATATTTTCAATGTGTTCTTTTGTCTTTGGATTCTGTTCGGAGATATACTCACCGAAATACTCGTCTACAGCACTCTCAAGCTCCTCCAGGCTGTTGTATCCATTGTAGGGGCCTTTCGTTTCTTCGGTCATCCTCTTTTATTTTTCGCCTTGCGGCAGTTCGTTTATTCTCCCAGCATTGAATCGGCTGTGGCTCGCACTAAATACGGGTGCCAGTCCAAATAATCCTTTTGCGGATCACAGACAGAATCAATTAGACACTCGGCAGACATAACCACGCGTTGCCAACAGCCGCAATCAGCTTTTTTATAGCGACGCTTAATAAATTCAAACAGCACGAGCCGGTTGTCCACATCTTCGGGATCATAACCTTCTTCATCGGCTACCTCTTTGCGAATTTTGAGTAGTTCAAGTTTGTCTGGATCGTCGTCATCCCATTCACTCCAACTCTCTTCATCGCTCCATTTATTCCCAAACAGCAATTGTAAGGGCCTAAGAAGATTATACACTCGCTCAAAATCATTTTCATCGGCTTTCGCCACTCTAATTGTTGACATAGTCGTTTATTTTTCGCCTTGCGGCAGTCCTTCAATCGTCACCCTTACAGGGCGGCAGGTGTAACCATATTCTTTGGCCTCACTCCATAAGGCTGAATGTAAAAAACCACCACCGGTATAGAGACGTTTGCTCTGATCTGCATAGATGTGTAAAGACGAGGTTAAAATTTCCCCTTCCGGATCAAACACCGCCCACATTTCGACTGTTGTGCTCATATTCCCAATGCTTTTTCAATCAACTTTCTGTTTTCCGAGTACTGAATCGCGAAGTCAGCATACCTACTATCCCCGGTGTGCGTGTTGTCCAAGTCTTTGAGTAGTTCGTTGGTTTTCTGCAAGGCTTCCAGCAGTTCCGGGGCGGCGGCGATAAGACGGGCGTTGGCCAACGACTTGAATATTTTCTGTATAGCGACATTGGCGACTCTTGTTTCGGGTTTCTTGTCTTTTTCTATTACCAGCTCTTTATGCTCATGCCCATAACAACAAATCTTCCAAGGTCCCGGCGTGCCTTTAAATTTCGGTTTCATCTTCTTACTCCTGTTATGCCCGAAGGCGGGTTATTCTTCTTACTCCTTTACTCGTTCGATTAGCCCTCTTCTTTTGAGGCGTTTGATAAAGTTTTTCAGGTTCAAAGCCTGTTCGTAATAGCAGTCCTTTTCAACGGTGATCTTCTCCTTAAAGACAGGTTTACCGTCTAAGCCTATCGACGCCTCACGTACCAACTTCACGGGTTTGATCTCTCCCGTTTTGACGTTGAAGGAAAACAATGTGTGGCCGGGTACCTTCCTCATGCTGCCGATTAGCTTGTATTCCTGTCTTTGCTGTTCGAGTAGTTCTACTTGCGTCTGGCAGATCATTTCGTTGGTTATGCCTGATTCCGGTAATATGCGCATGACTTACTTATTTACTCGTTCGATGGGGCGCCAGGCAAGAACTTTTAAATCATGGCTATCGTACTCATTTGCAATTGCTACAGCCCATTCATTATTACCCACATAAGAGCCAATGCCCTTACGCCCATTGCAAAACAACACAAGTACATCATCTTGATCTTTCGGCAACTCATCCTTTACACTGATCCACCGATAGGCCTTTTCCATGCCTCTGCGGTAGCCGAAAGCGTCACCAGCTAGGAAAGCGGCGCTTGCTTCGATAATAATGTCTTTATTCTGAAAAGCCTGTTTGCTTTCGGCGTACTCCCTGGCCGCTTCTTGGGGTGTTTTCATTGCTCGTTGAGTTTTTGAATGAAATAATTCGTTCTCTTACATTCCGTACATAACTTCACATCGCAATCTGATGGCACTACACTGTAACACGATTCTATATGAGCCCGCACCGCCCGTTTTTTCACCTCTTCAATCGCTTCCTTATGCCGCTCTTCTGCGTCCTGCTCGGCAAGCTCGACGGCCTTTTCTGCCTCAAGGCGATTTATCGGATAGTAAAATTTACTATCCCCCACAGTTTTAACTGGCGACTTTCGGTCTAAATATTCCTCTGCTCGTTTGCTTTTCATAGCTCTTCATTCTGTGCCCCGGACGGGACGGTTTCACAATCCCCGTAATACACCCAAATCTTACGTCTCGTGTACCGGGTTCTCGTTTGAATCCAGCCGCTTTCGAAATCAATCCCGATAACCTTCCGGCGATGGTTCCTGAATACGATCAGGTCGCCTTTTCCCCATCTTTTCTCTTCAAACTCGTGGTATGTCATTGTCTTGCTGTTTTGCTTCCCGTTTAATCTTGTTGATCTGCTTGCGTGTCACCTGAAATACCCCCCCCCGAAAGGTGTTGCAGGTCTTTGACCTTCTCAGCGGGGATTTCGTCGATAAATTCACCGGTGCGATGGCTGTAAAGGGTTACCATTTCCGGATCGATCGTTTGGTTAATTTCGACTTTCATTGCGGTAGGTTTTAAGTTTTGCGTATCTGTCTTTCGGCGTATCCCCGATGTGGATTAATCCTGCTTCTTTCAGCCTTTCGAGCTCTTCGACCATCTCGAACCAACTGATCGATAGTTTGTCGTAGATACTCCGAAAAACAATGTTCAGCGGCTCGATTCTTTTCTCTTTTCGCTCGGCGGTCAGTTGCCCGATAGCTTCAAGGACGGTCATTTCTCTTTGCTTTTGAAGTAGTCTAACAGGTCATCCAAACTCATCAGGAGGGTAAATCTTTCCTTGTCGTGACATCTGGTGTCGGCAACTTCGGAACAGGTGTAGTTATCTTTCATGCTTTATCTACGGCTACTTCCGTTTAGCTTAATGAAGTTGAACATCTGTTTTAATCTGTCACCAAGCATCTTCCCATACATCTCAGAAAGAGATTCAAGCGTGAAATTTCCGGTAGCGTGGGTTATGGTTCCTTTGCGGTGACGCTCAAAGAGAAGATCGATCATCGGGGTTGATTCATTGCCGTAGTCTTTGGCGACTTTGGGCTCCCGGCCTATCTCGTCAATCACGAGCGGAGTATGAAGCATTTGGCTTGTGATACCTGATTTGGCAAGGTTGTACAACTCCATGCTTGTTTTAAACAGAACCGGGCAAACCTGCAATCCTTTCGACTGGACGAACTGATTGACCAACCTTGAATAAGCGTCCATTATCAGGGATTTTCCACAACCATAGCTCCCGATCAGGGCAACTCCGAGGAATAAATTTCCAGAGAAAGATTTATCCATTGTCGAGTATTTGTAGAGTTCAAGTATGACCGGCTCATTACTGCGGTCTATCGTGAACTCGGAATACTCCCCGCGTTCGGACATCACGAGCTCCGCAAAAGCTTTCATCAATCTGGTGAAAGCTGCCGGGGAATAGTCCAAAACGATTCTCTTGCGGATGGCAGCGCGGTATTTTTCCTCACGTTGAATTTGAAGGGACTTGATAATCCCGTCAATCGAAATCAGATCCTGAGATGCGTGTTGGGATATATTTTCCATTTTTCTGAGGTTTTTGTTTGTCCAGTTGAATCTTTAGCCAGCTCACAAAGTGGCTTTTCGTGTCATGTAGGGATTTTACCGTGTCTCCTCGGATGCGAAGTTCCCCGAAGAATTTGTCGAGCCACATTTGAGCCTCCTGTGTGTTTTTCAATCCACGCTGCATAGCTACCTGATCCAACCAGATTGTCTGCGTTTGCAATTCTTGTTGAACAATTGAGAGCTCTGAGGTGAAATCCGAGCCTTCGGATGGTGGTTGTGTTTCCCCCATACCCCCTTCTTCTTTTTCTTCTTCCTTGTATGTGTCTTTTTCTTCAAGGGTATCAATACCCTTTGGATACCCTTTCAATACCCTTTCATATAAACCGTGTTTTTGAAGAAGTGAGATGATTTTTTTATGAGGCCGGCACGATTCCGTCAATTGCCCGTATTGAAATTCTATAAAGTCCGGGATGAAATATTTGTTTGCGCCGATTTGCTCAATTCTTCCCGACAATGCCGACAAATCATCATGGGTGACCCGATCGCCTATGTAAGCTGACGCAAGCGCCCAATTGGCCGACCAAACACCCGCTTGGTCGCATTTATCGAAGATGAACCGGACAAGGCATTTATGCTTACAAGAGAGAGACATAAACCACTCTTTGTCCCACAAATCGGTATCTGTAAATCGTTTTGCCATTACTTGTATTTCTTACAATCCTTTTTGCTCTTTAAGCCTTTTAATCTCCTGCTGATAGTGCTTTATAAGCACCGTATATTCGGTCGGCCCCAGCTTGCAACTGTTATAGCCATTTCCATTCATATCCACCAGCAGTCTTTCTAACTTTTGAATTATTACATACTTGAATAATACTTGATCGACTAATTCCTGTTATTCTTTCCGCCTCTGAAGCCCCACTATATTTTGCCACAACAATACCGTCTTTAAGTTTCGCACACGGTTTGCTTAGCACATTATTCCTCCCTCTATTACCCGTATTTCCCCATGATTCTTTATGATTAAGATATGAGTGTTTCACATTGTGTGACTGAGTACACCATTCTAAATTCTCAACCCTATTATCCGTTTTATTTTCATTTATATGATTGATAATAGGGAGGTTTTGCGGATTTGGAATGAAGGCTTCACAAACTATTCTATGGAGCATCTTTCGACCTTTAGTCCCCAAGGTTATTCTGTGATAACCTCGCCACGTCAATTCTTTGCGTAACAATTTACCTCTCTTGACATTACGAACATTCCCTTGATTGCTTACTTGATAAAGCCCCTCAAATCCTTTTATATCTCGCCATATTTCCATGCTAACAACTTTTAATTATGAATGCTATGTAATTCATTAGTAACCCCTCCCATCCAATCTAACCTGCTCCTTTACGAAACTTATCTGCGTCCTGAGATTATCAGATTGATGTTTGCAGGTGGCGTTGATCCGGTCCAACCACTTGACTAACCTGTTTTCATGCCGGCAGCAACTCGTCAGGTATTTGTTGGCTACTGTGGCCGCCATGCAATCGATTCGATCTTTGTTTTCCTCGAAAGCCCTATTGATGGCTTCCTCCTGCAGGAAAACAGCCTCGGCAAGCATCTCACCGGATCGGGCCATGTAGACGTTGAGAGTGGATAGCCGGTCGAGCAAGACATTGATTTCACCGGAATAAGGGGCGTTGAGATACTGCTGTATATCGTGGGCTTCCCTGCAAAGCGGTTCGAGCCTGCCAGCCATTGTTTCGGGCAGTAACTCCCCATTGTACTCCACCAGAATATCATCCATCATGCGATCATTTTTAAAAGTTTACTCTTGATCTCTTCTTTGTACTTATTGGCCTTTTCAAGCTGTTTCAGGCAAAAATCGATGAAAGGCTCATCCCGTTCTACCCGAAGGATTTTAAGAGCCAAATCCGGATTCTGAACCCGAGGATCGTACGCTATGAAATCACACCATTTTCGACTTGTTACGATCAGGTTCCCCTGAATCTGGGTGTAATACCCTCGGTTCAGCTTCTTCAAATCCTCCTGTGTCTCCAATAGGAGGTACTTTACATAAACTTTCCCGCTGTAAGGACACTTGATCTCAACGATTCCATCTTCACCTACTAATCCATCCGGGGAACCGCCGAAATATTCGTTATAGCGTATGAAGCCGCACAAATCGACTTTATTACCCGTTCTGGCTTCATACTGTATTCGGACCTCGTCTTCATACTGCTGCCCCCATTTGATCTCTTTGTTGTTGAGTTCCTTGTAATCGAGGATTGTTCCATTGGTGATCTGCTCGGATATTTTGTCGTAAACGTAATCCTTACTCTTTTCGGAAAGTTTACCTGCCTCCTTGTTGGCTTTACTTTTGGGCTCGGAGAGGAGATCGTCCAGCTCCGAGCTCGTAAACATTTCCAATCTGCCCGAATACCATTCAGGAGTTCTCTGTAGCTGTTCCATGCTCTTTGGCTATATCTTTCAAACCGAAAGCGTTGTTTTCGATCTGCTGCTCGGCAAAGCTCTTTTCCTCCGGCTCGCCTTTTCTTCCCAGGGCCTTGCTGAGTAATTCGTTGTACTTGGCTTTGTCGATCTGACCCTTTAAAAGCGCGTCTTTGGCCTCTTGCTCGGTGGAAATCGTTTCAGGATCGATTTCATTGGGAATAACCCTTGCTTCTACCGGGATAGGCTGTGCGTCGTAGAGTTCTTCAGCGGTCTGCATGCCCATTCCGATCTCAGGAGCGTAAGTCCGGGCGAAGAATGCCCCGGCGCGATATTGAAGCATCAGCTGGGGAATCGTCTGCCATTTCGAACCGTTTTTGGAATACCAGCCCTCTTTCTTGGCCATATTGATGTCCACCCAAGCGCCTTCGAGCTTTTCGCCCGATTTGTCATAAGCCCACGCCCGGCATCCCCAATCGTCCTGTCCTTCGGTTCCGCGCCACTCGTAGCGGATCGGAGAAAAACGACCGCTGACGTTTAGTGCCGCAATCAGGAATTTGGACGACCAACCCGGATTGCCGTGTACGATATAAAGGTTCTGCATAACCATCAGGGGAGACATCTTGATACGGTTAGCCATCTCAAGGGCGACAATGCAGTTGGGAAGGTTCTTTTCTCCCTGATACATCACCGGGACGATTGTTGAACTGCAAAGGGCTTTTGCCATCCTTTGGGCGTTCTCGAAGTTGTTTTGCGACCCGAATACCAACATACTGTTGTCCTCGATCACGGTAAGTTTGTTTTCTGATTCCATAACTATGATTTTTGAGGTTTGAGGGAGATTAGTGTCTCCTTTGTGGACAGGGCAGGATTCGAACCTGCAATGAGTGCTTACGGTAAGCGTCTTTTACACACTCATTAATGCTGCTCGCCTTGTTCGGCATACTTACCACATGTATTAGCGTCTACCAATTCCGCCACCTGCCCAATTGCCCGTCTTTCCGGGCTGTCAATATGCTTGTTGATTCCAAAATATTTCCCGAAAACCTGGTTTCTGACCATCTTTAGTGTAGAAATACCTCTTGTAGCGACCGATAATTTTGCCGTTCTCATCAAACAGAATAACCCATTCATCGCCTATTGGGAGCCCGTCATGACGGAGCCTTGAGATAATCTTCCGTGCATCTACAGTACCGCCTACCTTGTTCATCTCGGCGGTTGTCATAATCCTGCCTTGCAGTAAAGCCGCTTTGATCTTCTTTTGGGGTTCCGCTAAATAGTCCATAATTATTCTGTTTCGATAAATTCACCATTCACAAGAGCATAGAAAGTGTCGGCCTTGATTTTCTCTCCGTCAACTTTAATAGACTGAACATCGATAATTTCGTAATTGTCATTCTGCTCTGCCAGTACAATCCAACAGCCAAGACTTCCTTTAGCTTTTGATTTATAACCGATAGCCATTGCAACTGAACCTTTACCTGACACTATGGCTGCTGACTGGTCGCCGGTGCTGGTAGCTGCTGACCGGTCGCCGGTGCTGGTAGCT